>ERZ1049444.594-NODE-594-length-33186-cov-7.996861_pt1 | contig 33186 bp, 28 predicted proteins | sample MGYA00383101_ERZ1049444 | MGnify/ENA primary metagenome ERZ1049444 (study PRJEB29581, sample SAMEA5548371) | metagenome | biome: marine; feature: coastal; material: water | depth 50 m | study: Short-term variability in the microbial, nano- and picoplankton...
GCAATTTTCAACAGTATTATTGCGGGCAAAGCCACAAACACGCCCGGAGCTGTCTCAAACATGGGGCGTTTGGATTGCAAAGAGCCTTCTTTAATAGCGTTAAAAGGGCTCGCGCGTGACGCGGACATGTTTGCCTTGATTTCTGACGAGACCGCCGAACAGGCGATGCCGGTTTTGTCGACCAAGGGATTGGCAACAACCCCCTCTGGCGGCGCAGGATTGGCCGCACTTTTAAGTGGTTTTCCAGATATAGATCAGACTTCGCGCGTCCTTTGTATTCTAAGTGAGGAAAGTGATACATAATGCGTGGTTTTCACCCCTCTGAATTTAAAACCAGAACGCAAAATGCACAGGTTGAAATGGCGCGCTCAGGACTAGACGCCCTACTTTTGACGACCGAGCCCGAGGTGCGCTATTTCACAGGATTTTTGACCAGGTTTTGGGAAAGCCCAACGCGGCCATGGTTTTTGGTGCTGCCGCAATCTGGAGATCCGATTGCAGTTATTCCCTCTATCGGGGCCGATTTAATGGCCAAAACTTGGATTGGTGATATTCGCACCTGGACAGCGCCCAATCCTGTTGATGATGGTATAAGTTTGCTAGCTGATACACTGTCAGAGGTTTTACCCAAATCTGCAAAAATTGGACTTCCCTCAGGTCATGAAAGTCAGCTTCGTATGCCTTTGCAAGACTTTGAGCGCCTGAAACAGCGACTGCCAAACGTCGAGTTTACCGATGATGCAGGCATCATTCAAAAGCTAAGGTTGATTAAATCTGATGCCGAAATTTCAAAAATCTCGCAAGCTTGCAAGATTGCCGGTGCGGCATTCTCTCGTGTTACAGAGGTGGCAAGCCAAGGCGCGTCTTTAGAATCTGTGTTTCGTGGGTTTCAAAAATTATGTTTGGACGAAGGCGCCGACTGGGTTCCGTATTTGGCTGGCGGCGCTGGACCACTAGGTTATGACGACGTTATTTCACCAGCAAATGATTCCCCTTTATGTAAGGGGGATATTTTGATGCTTGATACGGGATTGATGTACGATGGCTATTTTTGCGACTTTGATCGTAACTTTTCCATTGGCAAACCAGATAAACGGATTTCAGCAGGATACGCCCAACTCATCGAGGCGACTGAAGCCGGTAAAATAGCTGCAAAGGCAGGCAATACCGCTGCAGATGTTTTCCATGCGATGGATAATGTCCTGACCGGAGGAAAAGGCGGTGGTGATGTCGGTCGCTTGGGGCATGGCTTGGGGATGCAACTTACGGAATGGCCTTCATTTATTCCAGATGACCAGACGGTTTTAAAAGAGGGCATGGTCATCACCTTGGAACCTGCTGTCGCCATTCCAAATGGCGGTATGGTGGTGCATGAAGATAATTTTGTTATTCGCAAATCTGGTATTGAACAAATTTCACCGCAGGCGCCCAATACCATATTGGAAATTTAACGATGCAGAATATTTTCAAATACAGCTTGGATGAACCGGTAGGAAGCCGCGCTAATATTGGCCTTGTAACGCTGCAATCAGATGAAACCATTGAAAGCGATATGCGGCGATATTTTCCTGAAAAAGATGTTGGTCTTTACGTATCCCGGGTTGCAAGTGCCCCAGAAGTAAACAGCGATACACTTGCCATGATGGAGGCCGAACTTCCTAAAGCGGCCAAACTTTTACCGCCTCCTGTAGAATTTGATATTGTCGGTTACGGATGCACATCGGGAACTTCTGTCATAGGGGCAGAAAAAATCTCTGACTTAATCATTTCTGGGTGCAGGACCCCATTGGTCACTGATCCGCTAACAGCCTTAATCGCGGCTTGCCAAAAACTGAAAATTTCACAATTGGGATTTTTATCGCCTTATGTCGCTGAAGTATCGCTTACATTACGCAATGCTCTTGAAAAAAACGCGGTAAATTCTTTGGTTTTCGGATCGTTTGAGGAAGCCATTGAGACACGCGTGGCAAGAATTTCAGGTGGCTCGATTATCAATGCCTGCAAGATATTGTGTAATCTAGCTCCTGTTGAGGGAATATTCCTGTCCTGTACAAATCTGCAAACTATTGATGTGATTGAAGAAATAGAAACTCTTTGCGGGGTTCCAGTTCTTTCATCAAATCAAGTTCTGGCCTGGCACATGCGAACCCTGTCAGGCCTAAAGCCAAGCCCAACCGGGGTTGGGCGATTAATGAGATAATCCCTTAATACGGCGTATAGTTCTGTATTTTTTACGTAATTTGAATTGGCCAAAAAAAAGGGCCGAGCAAAGCTCGGCCTTAGTCCAACAGGGAGGTACAAGAGCGGAAAACTCGTCGCTCTTGTAAGAATGCATGTAGGGTTGGCTTGATGGATTTTCAAGAGAAAAATGACCCACACCAAAGCAACTCCGCTATGCGTTCTATGCATAGCTCACCGAGCAGAAGAAGCATTTTCCAAATTGCGGAGTTTTTTTCTATGCTCAATAATTTCTGATTGGACAAAGTCGCGGAAAACTTCGATGCGCTTTGAATGGCGAAGCTCTTCCGGATACGCTAGGTAAACCGGCACTTCTACACTTTCGATATCGGCTAAAACCCGTTTTACTGTATCGAATTCTTCAGTGATATAATCGGGAAGTACACCAATGCCTAAATCATGCAGAACCGACTGCAGAACGCCAAAATAGTTGTTAACAGTCAAGGTTGTTGGAATGTCATAGGTTAACAAGCGTTGCACCAAGCTTAATCCTGCAGTCACCTGAGGGGAGTGGGTGTTTTGACAAATTAACCGATGATTTTTCATATCATCCAATGATTTAGGCTCACCATGGCGCGCCAAATAACTTGGTGATGCATAAAGCCGCATACGAACGCTCATTAAACGTTTACGGATGAGATCTGCCTGGCTAGGCTCTTTCATTCTTATGGCGACATCGGCTTCGCGCATTGGCAAGTCCAAAACCCGCTCCATCAGCATTAAGTCAATTTTTAAATCAGGATAAGATTCATATAGTTTTGGTAACCTTGGAGCCAGCCAAAGCGATCCAAATCCAGTTGTTGTTGTAACCCTTAGTTCCCCGAAAACTTCTTCCTCGCTGTCTCTGATGCGCGCTGCAGCAGTATCCAAGCGTTTGTTCATCGCGCTGGTGGCATCAAAGAGCAATTCACCTTGTTCCGTCAAAATTAAACCGCGGGCATGACGATGAAAAAGGGTTGTGTTTAGGCTTTCTTCCAAAGCACGCACCTGACGGCTCACTGCGCTTTGTGACAAATGCAATGTGTCACCTGCATGCGTCAAGCTGCCGGCATCAGCGACAGCATGAAAGATCCGTAATTTATCCCAATCCATCTATTTCAATCCTATGGTTGCCGCGATTGATGATTCTGTCCTTTGAGACAGGTTATGCCAAATGACACGAGGTAAATCAAAAAAAGCTAGCTATGTCAGGTTTTGTGACCTATCTTTCTTTTATCTTATGTAATGCGCGTAGTAGGAGTTTACTTGTGAGCATCCAAACCGTCTCATTGGCAGATAAATTTGACTTATCAAAACAGTTTGTCCTGTTAAATGGAACACAGGCTCTGGTTCGCCTCATGCTGGCACAAAAAGCCCGCGATGTTAAAGCAGGTTGGAATACAGCCGGCTATGTGACCGGCTATCGCGGATCGCCGCTTGGGGCGGTTGATTTTCAAATGCAGCGTGCGAGCATAGCCCTATCTGAAGCAGATATTACTTTTCAAGAAGGTTTAAATGAGGATCTGGCGGCAACTGCGGTTTGGGGGTCACAGCAGGCCGAATTGCGCGGTGAGGGCCGTTTTGAAGGTGTTTTCGGGCTTTGGTATGGAAAAGGTCCCGGTGTGGATCGCAGTGGTGACGTGATGCGTCATGCCAACATGGCTGGCAGCAGTGCCAAAGGCGGCGTGGTTATGGCGATGGGGGATGATCACACCGGGGAAAGCTCGACAACGCTGCATCAATCTGATTGGGCCATGGTGGACGCTCATATGCCCGTTGTAAGTCCGGCAGGGGTACAAGAAATTCTTGACTTTGGACATTATGCTTTCGAATTGTCGCGGTTTTCTGGTCTTTGGGCCGGGTTGAAAACCATGAAGGACACTATTGAAGTAACTTCGGTTGTGGATGCTGATCCTCATCGTAAAGTTTTTCAACAGCCCGAAATTGCAATGCCCGATGGTGGATTGAACATTCGTTTGGCAGACACCCCAGCCGAGCAAGAAAAGCGGCTTTTGCAATATAAAGTCCAAGCCGCCGAAGCCTTTGCGCGTGCGAATAAAATGGACCAACGCGTGCACGGCCATGCCGGTGCAAAAATTGGATTTGTGGCTGCTGGCAAAAACTGGCTTGATCTGGTGCATGCACTGTCGTTGTTAAATATAGACGAAACCGAAGCAGAACGTTTGGGTATTACCACTTATAAAGTCGCCCAGACCTGGCCGTTGGATAAACTGTCAATACGTGAATGGGCCGAAGGTTTGGACTTAATTGTTGTGGTTGAGGAAAAGCGCAAGCTGATTGAGGTTCAGATTAAAGAGGCGCTGTTTGATGATTTAAGGGGCCGGCGTGTTTACGGCGGCATGAAAGGTCTTTCCGGCGAACAGCTGTTTCCAATTGAAGGTGCTCTAGATCCGATCTGGATTGCCGAAAAACTAGGCTCGATTCTGACCGAGGAAGGGTGCAATAGCACCCTCGTTGACGGGGGCATGGCACAGTTGAGCGAAGCGCGCCGCGCAGATAATGCCTCGGATATTGCAGCCCGAATTCCATATTTTTGCGCAGGATGTCCGCATAATAGCTCCACTAAAGTCCCAGAAGGAACGCGGGCCTATGCCGGAATTGGGTGTCATTTTATGGCGCAATGGATGGAACGTGAAACGCTTGGCTATACGCAAATGGGCGGGGAGGGTGCAAATTGGATCGGTGAGGCACCATTTTCAACGCGAAGCCATGTTTTTCAAAACTTAGGCGACGGAACGTATAACCACTCAGGCATTCAAGCTATTCGCGCAGCCGTCGCAGCCAATACCAATATTACCTATAAAATCCTGTTTAATGATGCAGTGGCCATGACCGGCGGGCAGGGCAATGATGGAGGCTTGAGCGCACCCAGAATAACCCGCGAACTCATGGCAATGGGAGTGACTGAAATCGCCCTTGTTTATGATGAAAAAGAAGATTTGGATTTTAACGCCTTTCCAAAAACAATCTCGCGCCATGAACGCGCAGAAATGCTTGATGTACAAAAAAGATTGTCGAAAGTAGAGGGCGTATCGGCGATTGTATATGTTCAAACTTGCGCCGCTGAAAAACGTCGCCGACGCAAAAAAAACGCATTTCCGGATCCTGATCAACGCATTTTTATCAATTCTGATATTTGTGAGGGCTGCGGCGATTGTGGCATTCAGTCAAACTGCGTTGCCATTTCTCCGGTTGAAACCCAACTCGGCCGCAAACGCGCCATTGATCAATCAGCATGCAACAAGGATTTCAGCTGCGTGAATGGATTTTGCCCTTCGTTTGTTTCACTTGAGGGCGCGCAGCCGAAAAAACGGCAAGCAAAATCTATCACATTGCCAGACATGCCTGAGCCTGCCATGGCGGCCATCAATGGAACGCATAATGTGGTAATTACCGGTGTTGGCGGCACTGGTGTGGTCACCATCGGTGCTATTCTGGCGCAAGCTGCCCATCTTGATGGAAAGGGGGCAGGTATGATGGAAATGGCCGGCCTGGCTCAAAAAGGTGGGGCGGTGCACATTCATTGCCGTTTGGCTGAGCACCCTAATTCAATTAGTGCTATTCGCGTTGCATTAGGTGAATGTGATGCCTTGATTGGCGGTGATTTGGTGGTCACAGCAGGCTCTAAAACTGTTGGCTTAACAGCGCAGGGCCGAACCGGCGCTGTGGTCAATTGCCAAGAAATTGTCACAGGTGACTTTACACGGAACGCTGAATTTAAAGTGCCGCAAGATCAGTTAACACTGGCGTTAGAAGCGCGGCTTCGAGATGATCTTTTGATGATTGATTCATCTGCCCTGGCCCGAGAGTTATTAGGAGATTCAGTTTTTTCAAATATGATCCTTTTCGGCGCAACATGGCAACGTGGATTATTGCCGATCACACATGCCGCCATTACAAAGGCGATAACCTTAAATGGTGCCGCTGTTGAGACCAATAAAAGAGCTTTTGAAATTGGCAGGTGGATCGCGCTCTACCCTCAACAAGCACAAGAAATTATTCAACCAAAAGTGATTAACTTACCAAAGAGCTTAGAGGAAAAAATTGATTTTCGAGCACACCATCTGCGACAGTATCAAAGTAAAAGATTGGCCACGAGATATAATAAAATGCTCAATAAAATTGAAGATTATGAGCTTAAAGAAGCCGTTGCGCTAGGCTATCACAAATTGCTTTCCTACAAAGATGAATATGAGGTCGCCAGATTGCACAAAATGACCTCTGAGCAGGTGAAAAATCAATTTCAAAGCGTCAAAAGAATTTCCTTTCATTTGGCTCCGCCTCTGTTTTCAAAGATAGGATCCGATGGTCGGCCGCAGAAACGTAAATTCGGGCCCAAAATGATGCGGGGATTTAAAATTTTGGCTCGAATGAAAATTCTGCGGGGAACACCTTTTGATATTTTTGGGTATTCTGAAGAAAGAAAGATCGAACGTAATTTAATTCGTCAGTACGAGCAGGATTTAAAGCGCGCACTGAAGCTTTATTCCGATGCCACAAAACCTGCAATTATCGAGTTGGCGAGGCTTCCACTATCGATCAAAGGATTTGGGCCCGTTAAAATGGACAACTACAGAAAAGCAGAAGCGAAACGAAAGGCGCTTTTAAGCTCTTTAAAGGAAAATACCCTAGGGTTAAACCAAGCCGCCGAATAGGCGTAATGTAGGCTGGCACTGCGCCTTAAAATGACGTAACAAGCGCAAAAATTGAGGCTCTTGGGATGACACAGAAAAGCCAGATTGCGCGGGATATAAGCTATGCATCCTCGGCACAATCGCGTGGCGGGCAAGCTTTAATAAAGCTTATGGAAAATACGACTGGCCGCATGCGGCTAATGCGGCGCGCTCAGGGGTATGAAAAAGAAGTTGCCCAGGGTCGAAGTTTTTGGAGCGTAATGGTCCAGCGCTACGGTTTATCCTTGGATGTGGTGAACGGCTCGTTGGGCGATATTCCCCTAAAGGGACCTCTTATCTTGGTTGCCAATCATCCCTATGGAATTCTTGACGGATTAATGATGGGCCACGTTCTATCATCGGTTCGGGGTGATTTTAGAATTTTAGCAAATCAAGTTTTTAACAAAACAGAAAATTTAAGTCGAATAGTTCTGCCCATTTCATTTGATGAAACAAAAGAAGCGGTCAAGTCGAATATATTAACAAGAAAATATGCTTTAAAGTATCTTTCTGAAGAAGGCGCAATTGGAGTTTTCCCAGGCGGCACTGTTTCAACGGCTTTAAATCCGTTTTCACGCCCGATGGACCCAAGTTGGAGATCTTTTACTGCCCGCATGATCGCCAAATCAAATGCTCAGGTTGTGCCAATTTATTTTGATGGGCACACGAGCCGGATGTTTCAGATTGCCAGTCATCTTCACAATACCTTGCGTATGGGATTGTTGATAAATGAGTTTCGCAGTCGGGTTGACTCGCCGGTACGGGTTTCTATTGGGAAGCCGATCTCACAACACGAGATCAAAAACAATAGCACTGATGCCAAATCAATGATGGATTTTCTGCGAAGAAAAACCTATGAGTTGTCACCGACTCCTCTTAAAACGTTTGAATATGGCTTTGAGTTTGAAGAGCATCACAAAGTCAAAAGAAGGGCCTAAATTATGGCTGTTGGCATATTTGATTCCGGTCTGGGCGGTTTAACTGTGTTGGACGCCGTCCACCATAGAATGCCAGATTTACCTCTGGCCTACATGGGCGATAATGCGCATGCGCCTTATGGTGTTCGCGATGCGGATGATGTGTATCATCTGACGAAAAATGCCGTAGAGCGTTTGTGGCAAGAAGGGTGTGATCTTGTGATCCTTGCTTGCAATACGGCCTCTGCAGCGGCCCTAAGACGGATGCAAGAAAGCTGGATACCATCAGATAAGCGAGTGCTTGGCGTTTTTGTTCCGCTGATTGAGGCCCTGACCGAACGGCAATGGGGCGATAATTCACCGCCCAGAGAGGTTGCTGTAAAAAATGTGGCTCTTTTCGCAACGCCTGCAACAGTTTCAAGCCGCGCTTTTCAGCGGGAATTAGCCTTTCGGGCAATCGGTGTTGATGTTGAAGCGCAATCCTGCGGAGGTGTTGTCGATGCCATTGAAGAAGGTGATAAAATTTTAGCCGAAGCACTTGTACGAAGCCATGTGTCAGCTCTTTTGCGCAAAATGCCAAACCCGCAAGCTGCTATCCTCGGCTGTACACATTATCCGATCATGCAGGATATTTTTCAGGATGCTCTTGGGCCTAGCGTCAAAGTTTTTTCGCAAGCAAGCCTTGTCGCTGATAGCCTTGCTGATTATCTTGATCGCCATCCGAATATGAAGGGATCCGGGCAAGTGTCAAAGTTCATTACGACAGGCGATGCAGAGCAAGTTTCTGTACAAGCAACTACGTTTTTGCGACGAAAAATAGTCTTTGATACCGTGTAAATTCCGTATGAAACAAAAAATCAGGAAATAATATGACCTATCAGATCGCAATAATTGGTGCCTCTGGCTACACAGGCGCTGAATTGATACGGCTCATTGCGGAACACCCCTCAATGAAGATCAAGCACTTGATTGCCAATAGTAAGGCTGGGCAATCAATGGATCAGGTTTTTCCGCATTTAAGGCATCTTGAATTACCCGATCTGGTTACTGTTGCAGAAGTTGACTTTTCAGCTGTGGATTTAGCCTTTTGCGCCTTGCCTCACAAAACCTCACAGGAAGTCATCTCTGCACTGCCTAAAAGTTTAAAAATAGTGGATTTAAGCGCAGATTTCCGTCTGCGGAACGCCGCAGACTATGAAAAATGGTATGGCAACCCACATGTTGCAGCCAAAGAACAGGCTGAAGCCGTTTATGGGCTTAGTGAATTTTACCGTGAAGAAATTCGTGCCGCTCGGTTGGTTGCGGGAACCGGATGTAACGCTGCCACCGGACAATATATTCTGCGGCCTCTTATTAAAGCTGAAGTGATCGATCTAGATCAAATCATTTTAGATTTAAAATGTGCAGTCTCTGGTGCTGGGCGTGCGTTGAAAGAGAATTTGTTGCATGCTGAACTCTCGGAAGGCTACCACGCCTATGCGGTTGGAGGAACCCACCGGCACTTGGGCGAATTTGATCAAGAGTTTAGCGCGGTTGCAGGGCGGCCGTTGAGAATCCAGTTCACACCGCATTTAATTCCGGCCAACCGGGGTATTTTGGCAACTGGCTACGTTATGGGTGATCCTGAGATCGTTTATAAAACGCTCTGTGAGGCTTATGCGCAAGAACCGTTTATCCACGTTCTGCCATTTGGACAAACGCCCAGCACACACCATGTGAGAGGGTCTAACCTTTGTCACATAGGAGTTGCAGGGGATAGAATACCTGGGCGTGCTATTGTGATCGGGGCGCTTGATAACCTGACCAAGGGCAGCAGCGGTCAGGCCCTTCAAAATGCTAATCTGATGCTTGGTTTGCCCGAAACAACAGGTTTAACCATGGCTCCGCTATATCCTTGACATTTGGAGGCCAGAGTGAGGAACCTTAAAAAACGGCGTCGAATTCAAGTTATAATTCTCACGTTTATTGCGCTTGGGTTATCTGTTGCCCTCATCGGTTACGGATTGCGCGATGGTATAAATTATTTCAGATCCCCAAGTCAGGTTTTGGAAAATCCACCAGACCCCTCTGAAGTCTTTAGAATTGGTGGTTTGGTGGAAGAAGGGTCGATAATAAGAGGTGGCGGCAAAGGTGTTCAATTTATAGTTACGGATACAAATGCGCGGGTTCTGGTGGAATACAGCGGCATTCTGCCGGATTTATTTGCCGAGAACCAAGGGATGATAGGCACTGGAAAATACATTAATAATATATTTCAAGCATCTGAAATATTAGCAAAACATGATGAATCATATATGCCAAAAGAAGTTGTCGAAATCTTAAAAGAACAAGGCGTCTATCAACCCAGCGGTGAATAGATAAAATTTCAAATGCACCACCGCGACAATCGGCCTTTGTTTTGATGTGGTCACTGATCTGAATGAAGATTATATTCACACTATGGTGACTGAATTTGGACATTTTGCGTTGATAGTCGCTCTGATTGTGGCCTGCATTCAGACCATTGTGCCTTTTGTAGGCCTTTATCTGCGTCGACAGGAACTTATTTCCATCGCATCGCCAGCCGCAACTGCACAGTTTTTTTTACTGAGTGGGGCTTTTGCCGCCCTGACCTATGCATTCGTCACATCCGACTTTACACTTCAGATTGTTGTGGCCAATTCACACTCTCTTAAACCGATGCTTTACAAAATAAGCGGGGTTTGGGGAAATCATGAAGGGTCCATGCTGCTATGGATTACAATTTTGGCCTTTTACGGCGCTTGCATTGGTTGGTTTGGTCAAAATTTAACACCCACGCTGCTTGCACGGGTAATAGCGGTTCAAGGTGCAATCGGGGTTGCCTTTATCAGCTTTGTGATTTTTACCTCTAATCCGTTCCTAAGAATGCCCATTCCCCCTTTTGACGGACAAGATTTAAATCCTTTGCTCCAAGATCCAGGTCTGGCGTTTCACCCTCCTATCTTATACCTCGGCTATGTTGGTTTGAGTGTGTCTTTTTCTTTTGCCATTGCTGCGCTGCTAGAGGGCCGTGTTGACGCCGCTTGGGCGCGCTGGGTCAGGCCGTGGACTTTGGCCGCTTGGATGTTTCTAACCCTAGGCATAGCGCTTGGCAGTTGGTGGGCCTATTATGAGCTGGGTTGGGGCGGGTTTTGGTTTTGGGATCCGGTGGAAAACGCGTCTTTCATGCCGTGGCTTTTTGCTGCGGCTCTGCTGCATTCTTCGATTGTTGTTGAAAAACGCGAGAGCCTTAAAAGCTGGACAATATTATTGGCTATTATGGCTTTCGGATTTGCATTAATTGGCACATTTATCGTCCGGTCGGGAATTTTAACCTCAGTTCATGCCTTCGCCAATGACCCAGAGCGGGGTCTTTATATATTATTGATTTTAATTGTATTCATCGGAGGCGCTCTTGTTTTATATGCTTTAAGAGCGGCAATTATGGAGGCACAGGGTGTCTTTGCCGTAGTCAGCCGGGAAACTGCACTGATTGCGAATAATATTTTATTAGCTGTATCTGCTTTTGTCATCTTTGTCGGCACAATTTGGCCGCTGATCGCTGAGCTGCTGTTTGATAGAAAACTTACTGTGGGCGCGCCTTATTTTAATCTGGTTTTCACCCCTTTGATGATAGCTCTGGCCCTTATCTTACCAATAGGCGCGATGATTTCTTGGAAACGCGGTCAACTGTCACGGCCCATCCGGAAAATGCGTTTTGCCTTTCTTATTTCGCTTGTTTTGGCAAGCCTCATTTGGTCGATGCAAACCGGAAAAAACCTACAGGGACCGATCGGATTGTTTTTGGGCTCGTGGTTGGTTTTTGGCGCACTAACAGATTTAGTAGGCCGAACGGGTCAGAAAATAAACCTGTCTCGTCTTGTGCGGCTACCGAAATCAGACTGGGCAAAATTTCTGGCCCATAGTGGTTTTGGAATAATGATTTTTGCCATTGCAGGATTGTCGGCATGGCAATCAGAAGATATTCGATCCGCCGGAATTGGCGATAAATGGACTGTTGGAGGGTATGAGTTAACTTTAAAAGGTGTGCGAAATCAATCAGGGCCAAACTATCAATCCATTATCGGAGCTGTTGCTGTTACAAAAGATCAACGGTTCATTAAGATATTGCATCCTGAAAAACGATTTTATCCAGTTGCCCAAATGCCAACAACCGAAGCGGCCATTCATCATAGGCTATTTAATGATATTTACGTTGTACTGGCTGACCCGCAAGCAGATGACACTTGGGTCGTTCGCACGTATATAAAACCACTGGCGAACTGGATTTGGGGCGGGTCTATAGTAATGGCGCTTGGGGGGCTCTTGAGCCTTTCTGATCGTCGGTTGCGGGTTGCACCTGGGCAAAGACGCAAGCCCGCAACCACTGCAGAAAGCCGCCCTTTATGATTAGATCGGTTCTTTTTGTTTTAATACTTTTGCTGGCCACCCCGGGGTGGGCTGTTGAACCAGATGAAATTCTTCCTGATGCAGAGCTTGAAAAACGGGCCAGGGATATATCCCAAAACCTGCGATGCCTGGTCTGCCAAAATGAAAGTATTGATGAAAGTACGGCCTCACTTGCGCGCGACTTACGCCTTTTGGTACGCGAAAGGCTTAAGCAGGGCGAAACTGATCAAGAGGTTGTTGCTTTTGTTGTGGACCGATACGGTGAATTTGTTTTGCTGCGCCCTCAGGCCAATGGAATTAATTTAATACTATGGGCATTAGCGCCAATGGCTTTACTGTTTTCAATGGCTTTCAGCGGGGCATATATACGAAATAAAAACCGTGCTACAAAATTGAAAAAAACACCGCCCCTCAGTAATGAGGAAAAAGATAAATTGAACCAGATATTGAAACGTTGACGTGAGGTTTTAGTTGTTTTCTGTCAAGGCTATATTGCTTTCTTTTGGCAGCTGGATACATCATAACAAAAATAGGATAGAGAAGGTTTATAATGGAATACCAAACTCTAATAGTAGATATAAAAGATAATATTGGATGCATTCGACTAAATCGACCGGATGTGATGAATGCTCTTAACACACAAATGCGCGCAGAAATAGCAGATGCGGTGACGCGGATTGCACCCCAAGTTCGGGTGGTGGTGCTGACGGGAACAGGTCGGGCATTTTGCTCTGGGCAAGATCTAGGTGATCGCTCTAATGCGGCGCAGGTGGATATGGAGCGCACACTGCGTGATGAGTACGAGCCGATGCTGCGCGCGATTACCAATTGCCCCGTGCCAACCATAACAGCACTAAACGGTGCAGCAGCTGGGGCAGGGGCCAACCTTGCTTTGGCTGCAGATGTCGTTATCGCTGCTAAATCTTCTTATTTAATGCAAGCTTTCACAAAGATTGGATTAATTCCAGACGCAGGGGGAACCTATATAATGCCACGTGCCATGGGAATGGCCAAGGCGATGGGGGCGGCATTATTCGCTGAAAAAATTACAGCTGAACAGGCGGATAAATGGGGCCTGATATGGGAAGCCGTTGACGATGATGCATTTGAAGCCCAATGGATGGCCCGGGCGGCCCAGCTGGCTTCGGGGCCCACTCTTGCCTATAGTCATTTAAAGCAGGCTTTGCGTGCATCGACGGAAAACAGCTTTGATGAACAATTGGCACTTGAAGCTAAACTACAGAATATTTGCGGTCAAAGCCGGGACTTCAAAGAGGGTGTACTTGCCTTTACAGAAAAGCGTGAGGCAAAATTTGAAGGTCGGTAATTGCGGCCTTAGCAAACTTTATAATTGAACGAAAAATGGCACGAAACTCTTAATTCGTGCCATTTTCTTGTAAAATACATCTTATCTTTTTTCGATATCCACATAATCTCTCTCGGTTGCCCCTAAATAAAGCTGCCGAGGGCGTCCAATTTTCATCTGAGGATCTCCGATCATTTCTTTCCATTGGGAAATCCATCCAACGGTCCGGCTAACTGCAAATATTGGCGTGAACATAGATGTCGGAAAGCCCATGGCTTCAAGGATAATGCCAGAATAGAAATCCACATTCGGGAATAGCTTCTTTTCGATGAAATACGCATCGTTCAGAGCCACTTTTTCAAGTTCTTTCGCAACTTGTAAAAGCGGATTATTCTCGACCCCTAACAACTCTAGAACTTCATCTGCAGATTGTTTTAAAACGGTCGCCCGCGGATCGGTATTTTTATAAACTCGGTGGCCAAATCCCATAAGCCGGAAGGGATCATCTTTATCCTTGGCTTTTTCAATATACTCTGGAATCCGGTCAACAGAGCCAATTTCTCGAAGCATTTCAAGGCACGCTTGATTTGCGCCGCCATGCGATGGCCCCCACAAACAGGCGATACCAGCCGCAATACAAGCAAATGGATTTGCGCCCGAGCTGGACGCAAGTCGCACTGTCGAGGTCGAGGCGTTTTGTTCATGGTCCGCATGAAGCGTAAAAATACGATCCATTGCACGGCTCAGGATTGGATTAACCTCATAATCCTCGGCCGGCACAGCAAAGCACATGCGCAAGAAATTCGAGGCATAGTCAATGTCATTTCTTGGATAAACAAACGGCTGCCCAATAGTATATTTATAAGCCATTGCCGCGATTGTTGGCATTTTTGCGATCATCCTGATAGAGGCAACCTCGCGTTGCCATGCATCAGACACGTCCGTGCTGTCATGATAAAAAGCAGACATCGCGCCGACAACGCCGGTCATAATTGCCATGGGATGTGCATCGCGGCGAAAGCCCCGGAAAAGATACATCATCTGCTCATGTATCATCGTATGGTTGGTCACACGGCTTTCAAAATCTTCTAATTCTGTGGGTGAAGGCAGCTCACCATAAAGCAATAGGTAGCACACTTCCAGAAAATGCGATTTTGCGGCCAGTTGATCAATAGGATAACCGCGATGCAGCAACTCACCTTTATTCCCATCAATAAAGGTAATGGTGCTGTCACAGCTGGCCGTTGAAGTGAACCCCGGATCATATGTGAAAAGACCCGTTTGAGCATAAAGCTTTCGAATATCAATCACATCTGGTCCCGCTGACGGGGAATACATGGGTAATTCGTGTTCTTGTCCATTCACAGTTAGCGTTGCTGTTCTGCTCTCATCATCCATAGTCTTCCCCTTCTTTACTTTTTTCAGGATCAGCTAGAAAAGTTTTCTAGCCACGCCCGTGGTCGCTTGATCTTTAACCACTTACCGTCACCTCAAGGCGTTCCACGCTCTTGCATGTCACTTAGGCGCGCTATTGCTTCATTGCGCCCCAAAATCAACATCATGTCAAACACACTTGGCGTTACTGATTGTCCCGCCAAAGCCGCCCGCAATGGGCCTGCCAATTTACCAAAATTGACGCCATGCGTTTCTGCGACCTGACCGGTCAAAGCTTCCAACGCATCCCGCGACCAGCTAACATTTTGCAACTGCGGCGTCAATGTTTTCAACATATCAAGAGATGATATATTTACGTTTTTTTCCATTTTTTTCTCAATTTCAATTGGACGTTCACGCAATATAAAAGCAGCTTTTTCAAGTAGTTCAGGGAATGTCTTCGCACGGTCTTTCAAGCAATACATTGCAGGAAGCAGGCGGGTTGATATTTTTTGATGTAAGTCAATCTCACTAGAAAGTGTGAGAAAATGCTGAATTTCTTGCAGCAATGCGGCATCGTCAGACACAGCGATATGCTGCCCAGATAAATTCTGCAGCTTTTTATGATCAAACCGCGCCGGCGACTTACCTATTCCTGACAAATCAAACCAGTTTAGAGCGTCTTGATCGGTAAAAAACTCGTCATCGCCATGGCTCCAGCCCAGACGGGCCAGATAATTTCGCATCGCCGCAGCAGGATAACCCATTAAAGCGTAGTCCAGAACCGAAGTCGCCCCGTGACGCTTAGAAAGTTTCTTTCCATCTTCGCCAAAGATCAGCGGAATATGGGCATAAATAGGAAGAGGCCATTCCATGGCTTGATAAATCATCATTTGTCGCGCGGCATTATTTAGATGATCATCCCCCCGAATAACATGCGTCACCCCCATATCATGATCATCCACAACAACAGACAACATATAGACTGGAGTGCCGTCAGACCGTAACAGAATCATGTCATCCAGTTGGTCGTTCTTGATATTTACATCACCTTGAACTTGGTCATGAATAACAGTGAGTCCACTTTCAGGTGACTTTATACGAATGACAAAAGGAACATCTGGGTGCAGTGCCGGGTCTGTAATATCGCGCCAGGGACTTTGGTACAGCGTTGAGCGACCTTCCGCTTTTGCCTGTTGGCGAAAATCCGCGATTTCATCCTGTGTGGCAAAACACTTATAGGCCTTACCAGATGCAAGCAGATGCTGCGCAACCTCGATATGTCGCGGCGCGCGTTCAAACTGGCTAACTGCTGTGCCGTCATAATCCAATCCAAGCCACTCTAAGCCGCCTAGAATTGCTTCGGTTGCTTCAGGTGTTGAGCGTGCCCGATCGGTGTCTTCTATTCTCAGCAGAAATTTTCCGCCACGTCCACGGGCATAAAGCCAGTTGAACAAGGCGGTTCTGGCTGTTCCGATATGCATGTACCCCGTTGGCGAAGGAGCGATCCGGGTAACGACTTGAGTCATGGTCAAATTAACCTTTCAGAAAGGAGGCAAAGTTAATGATGGCTCTATCTAACGACACCATCAGGTAAGAACAAGCATGGGCAGAATTAAGTCTGCGTTGGAACGCGAAATTCTTAACCAGCGCGCCCATTGGTTTAACTGGAGCCCGGTGATTTTAGCTTTTGGTATTGGCGCGTATTTTGAATTGCCAAATGAACCAAATTTTTCGCCCTATATATGGATCAGCATCATTGCAGTTTGTGGTTTCGGATTTATTGTTTTTCCCTCAATTGCGACCCGTGTATTATTTGGCGCAACTTTGATTTTTTGCCTGGGGTTTTGTGCTGCTGCTTTTCGCGCCAACCATGTTTCCGCACCTGTTTTAAAATACCGTTATTATGGACCGATTGAGGGCCGGGTCATTGCCATAGATAAATCGAATTCCGATGCGTTAAGAATAACGCTAGATGGGGTAAAGATGGGAAAAATATCAGCAAAGCGCACGCCAGATCGCATTCGCCTATCGCTATTATCTAAAGCAAAGAACACGCATATTTACCCCGGTTCAATTATTAAAACGATTGGTTTCATGATGCCGCCGCAAAGTCCGGTTGAACCGAGCGGATTTGATTTTCGCCGGTATGCTTGGTTTTTAAAACTGGGTGCAGTTGGCTATACACGCAAGCCAGTTGGTGTTTTGGAACCGACGCGCCAATCATTAGATTTAGCATTGTTTAAGTATCGGATGAAATTTTCCCGGCAGTTGCAAAAAAATATGCCGGACAGAACCGCAGGATTTGCGGCAGCCATTATGACAGGTGACAGATTAGCAATCGAACGGAACCATGTTATAGCCCTTCGTCAGTCAAACCTGGCACATCTATTGGCTATTTCCGGCTTGCACATGGGGTTGTTGGTTGGCGTGATATTTGGGGCTTTGCGTTGGATTTTGATGTCGGCTCCACTTTTCCTGCTGCAGTCAAACGCAAAAAAAATCGCGGCGATTGGGGCATTGATATTTGCATTTATTTACTTTGGATTGTCGGGGTTCAATATAGCAACTCAGCGTGCATTTTTGATGGTTTCACTCATGCTTTGCGCTATTTTGTTCGATCGGCGCGCTCTGAGTTTGCGCGCGGTTGCTTTGGCTGCTTGGCTCATTTTAATTTACCGGCCCGAGTCTTTGCTTTCGGCAGGCTTTCAAATGTCCTTTGCGGCCACATTTGCTTTGGTGAGTAGTTTTCGATGGATAAACAACCACCGACAGGGACGCCGAAAAAGATGGTTCTCGCCTATTCTTACCGTAGTGTTGACCTCCCTAATCGCGGGTTTGGCAACAGCGCCTATTGCAGCTGCCCATTTTAATCAAATTGTTCACTTTGGATTACTTGCAAATATCCTAAGCGTCCCTGTTATGGGCACGTTGGTTGCACCAGGCGCAATTCTAGCCGTCTCGTTGATGCCTTTTGGTGGGGAAGGGATCGGTCTTTGGGTTGTCGATTTTGGCTTGGATTGGATTTTAACAGTCGCCAGTTTTTTTTCTGGCCAACAAAATGCAATATCCGGTGTTGTGATGCCCAAAACATGGGTACTTTCACTTGCCATGGTGGCCGTGTTGCAATTTTCGCTTTGGCAGGGGCAGCTGCGGATTTTAGGACTCTTTGGCATTTGTGCGGCAGGCATTGGTTGGTATCAAACTCAAAGACCCGATATTCTGATTGCTGATAGGGGAAGTTTAGTGGGTGTGATAACGCCCGAGGGCAGGGCGCTTAGCAAACCTAAAGGCGCTGGATTTGTTGCTAGGATATGGCTTGAAAATGATGGTGAAAAAACAAGCCAAAGCAGCGCACACAGCCACTGGGCAATTCAAAAGCCACCGCTTGTTTTTCACCATTGGTCAAAACGTAATTCACCCAGAAAAATTCACTGCAAATCGAATGAAATACATGTTTCGATTGTTCCTCAGGAAATCATAGGAGATTGCGTAATTTATAGAGAAAAAGACCTCGACAGAACTGGAGCTATCGCAATTTGGCGTGGCCAAAATGGAGAGATTAAAAAAATAGACGTGACATTAAGCAGGCAGAAAACACGCCTATGGTCCCCCCTCGGTGGAAGCAGATTAATCGCTAGAGCGCTATATTCAATAGGTGCGTATTAATCCGACAAGCCTGCCTTGGACCTTTACCTTTTCTTGTGGAAGGATCCGCGTTTCATAAGCGGGATTGGCTGCTTCAAGGGCGATTGCCTCGCCGCGGTGGAAGAACCGCTTTAGAGTTGCTTCTTGATCTTCGACAAGTGCAACCACAATATCACCGTTAATAGCGGTCTTTGTTTCGCGGATCACAACCACATCACCGTCGTTTATGCCGGCGTCAATCATCGAGTCGCCCTTGACTTCCAGAGCATAATGGTCGCCACCACCACGTAGCATTTGGCCCGGGACAGCAACATTGTGTGATACCTGAGAAATTGCCTCAATCGGAACACCGGCAGCAATGCGGCCCATAACTGGCAACTCTAAAGCGTGAATGGCTTCTACGGGAGTGGCCGTAGAGGGCCGTTCATCCGGTTTGCCACCCGATATCACTTGGGGCTGAAATCCTGCCACCTCGCCCCCTAGTGTTTCTGGCAATTTAACCACCTCTATCGCTCGGGCTCGATGGGCAAGCCGCCTGATAAATCCACGCTCTTCCAACGCTGTAATCAAACGGTGAATGCCCGATTTAGACCGCAAATCCAGGGCTTCTTTCATTTCATCAAAAGAGGGTGGAACACCGTCTTTTTGTAGCCGTGCATTGATAAAGCTTAGTAAATCCAGCTGTTTTCGGGTCAGCATAGGGTGCCTCCTGCCTAGATATTTTTCATTTGTTCTATAAGTGTTCTTGGTTTGTGTCAACCCTTGGGCTGAATTCCATCAAATAGGGATATATTCAATAATTGAGCCACTGGTGGCAAAGGGCGCGTAAGGTGGTCGAACTGCCAAGGCATTTGACCGCGATAAAACGGTTAAAAGAGCGCTGTCTTGACGTTTATCAATATGCAGGCCATCGGGATGTAAAGTTGCTCGCATGTAATGCTCTCTGGGGCCATTTTCAGCTAAATCATGGGCCAACTTTGCCTCGAACCGTTGCCTTTGGATTTGCTCTAATCCAAGCATAGCCTGCACCATAGGGATCAAAAATATATGACCGCAAACCATGGCTGACACAGGATTTCCGGGCAGGCCAATCAGTGCAGCATTGCCCAGCCGCCCTGCCATGAGTGGTTTTCCCGGTCGCATGGCAACTTTATAAAAATTTTGTTCAAAGCCTATTTGCGTCGCTGCTTTTGCCACTAGGTCATGATCGCCGACAGACGCGCCGCCAATTGTAACAATGAGGTCAGCACCTTCAGAAAGTTGCAAAGCCGTTTGAAGAGATTTTATGTTGTCTCTTGCGATAGGTAATATCCGAGCCACTGCACCGTACGTGCGAATTAAAGCAGCAAGACCAAAAGTATTTGAGGCAATTATTTGATCCTCCCCGGGGGATTGTCCCGGCGTAACCAGTTCGTCACCATTTGAAATCAAAGCAATTACTGGTTTTTTCCGTACAGATAATTTTGGCGCATTCATAGCCGCCAAAAGAGCGATATCAGAAGGCTTTAAGACCATTGGTGGCCGCATCTGATCCGTTGATTTAAAATCGCATCCAGAAACTCGAATATGTGATGATGTGCTCTCGACGCTTTGAATGACTATTTTGTCGCCATTTCGCTTTATATTTTCCTGAATGATCACTTGGTTTGTATTTTTTGGTATCGGAGCCCCAGTAAAAATACGAACAGCTTCCCCAGCGCGTACAGCCCCATTAAACCTATGTCCAGCAGCAGATTCGCCAATAACTTTCAACTCTAAGCCAGGGGTTATAACTTTCTCAGAAACAGCATACCCGTCCATGGCCGAGGCCGAAAAGGGTGGTTGATCGCGATGGGCAGTCACAGATTTTGCCAAAACTCGACCACAGGCCTGATCTAAGGGTACAGTTTCAGTCTCAGTTGTCACCACAAGATCAAAAAGATGTGCAAGGGCAGTTTCAACAGAAATCATGACGCCTCAAAACGACCCGATTTACCACCGTCTTTAAATTTGAGCCGAATAGCACCAATTTCCATCGTTTTATCAACGGCTTTCATCATGTCATATACGGTTAAACCTGCAATGCTAACGGCTGTCAAAGCCTCCATTTCCACGCCAGTTTGGCCGCTGGATTTTACTTTAGCTTGAATTTGGACCCCGGGCAGATCCGGATCCAAGGACAAATCTACAGAAATTTTACTTAAAAACAAGGGATGGCATAGTGGAATTAGGTCTGGTGTTTTTTTTGCGCCCATGATTCCAGCCAAGCGTGCAACACCCAAAACATCCCCCTTTTTTGCACCACCTTTAGAAATGATTTCATAAGCTTGAGCCTGCATCTTAATGCATCCAATTGCGACCGCCACACGTTCGGAATGGTCTTTTTTCGAGACATCAACCATATGCGCGTTTCCGTCATGGTCAAAATGCGACAAGCTAGGCATTACGCTTTCTCCATCACTGGGTTGGATAACAGCTTTTTAGTTGCTGACGTCACATCCTCTTGCCGCATAAGACTTTCGCCGATTAAAAACGTGCGTGCACCAAAAGAAGCCATATCTGCGAGGTCATTGGGAGTGTTCAGCCCCGATTCAGATACCAACAAACGATCTTTGGGAATGATCTGCGACAGTGTGCGGGTAACGTTCAAAGATGTTTCAAAAGTTTTTAAATTACGGTTGTTTATGCCTATCATCGGAGATTTTAAATCAAGCGCCCGGTCCAATTCTTGCCTGTCATGAACTTCGATCAAGGCATCCATTCCCCAGAAATTTGCTGCGCTTTCCAGTTCCAAGGCCTGATCATCAGAAACCGAAGCCATAATAATTAAAATACAGTCGGCCCCTAACGCCCTTGCTTCTGCAACTTGATAGGTGTCGTACATAAAGTCTTTGCGTAGCGCCGGAAGGGATGTTGCATTGCGTGCCAAAGGTAGAAATTCTTTTGCGCCTTGGAAACTGGGGGTATCCGTTAAGACCGACAAACATGTCGCGCCTCCTGCCTGATAGGCTTTTGCCAAGCCGCTAGGGTCAAAATCGCCGCGAATAAGACCTTTTGAGGGTGAGGCTTTTTTGATCTCGGCAATCAGGCCGTAACCGGTTTTGGTGGCCGCCTTTAGAGTGGAATAAAACCCACGGGGCGGCGTAGCAGCTTTGGCTTCATCTTCTACTAAAGATAATGGTTTGGTGGCTTTGTCAGCTTTAACTTCTTCGAGTTTATAGGCCTTGATACGATCGAGAACTGTTTCTGTCATTTTGCCTCCGATGTCGCTCGCGCAAGCATTTCTATCTTTTGCTTTGCCGCTTTGCTATCGATACTTTCGCGCGCCATTTCCACTGCTTGTTTTTTATCTTCGGCAACACCAGCCACCAATAATGCGGCAGCAGAATTGAGCAAAACGGCATCGCGATATGCTGATATCTCGCCCTCTAATAGCGCTTTAAACGCGCTTGCATTCTCCGCTGGGCTGCCCCCTAGAATATCTTTAAAGGCATGCTCTGGCAGTCCAAATTCTTCTGGATGGGTCTCAAAATCATCCACAGATCCGTCTTCATTTAATTGCGACACCCAACTGATCCCAGATATTGCCAGCTCGTCAGTGCCGTCACTACCATGCACCAGCCAAGCTCTTTTCGAGCCCAATTGACCAAGCGTAAGAGCCATGGGGCGAATTAATTCACGCGAATAGGCGCCAGTAAGCTGGAATTTCACACCAGCTGGATTGGTAAGAGGTCCCAAAATATTAAAGATTGTGCGCGCACCAAGCTCGGCGCGAACTGGGCCGACATGGGCCATCGCTGGATGATGCATCGGGGCCATCATAAAACATATTCCGACTTTACGCAGCGCTTCTTCCACCTTTGGTGCTTGGATCATGACATTCACGCCCATACCACCAAGGGCATCGGCCGCGCCCGATTTGGAAGATAGATTTCTATTGCCGTGTTTTGCGACGATCACACCAGCACCGGCCACCACAAAGGCCGTGGCGGTGGAAATATTCAGGGTCCCTTTGCCATCACCACCTGTTCCAACAATGTCCATCGCGCCTTCTGGGGCGACAACCTTTTTACATTTTTCGCGCATAACAGAGGCAGCGGCCGCAAATTCATCCACAGTTTCCCCACGGGTACGAAGCGCCATAAGAAACCCGCCGATTTGTGCCGGCGTTGCCGCCCCTTCGAACAGAATTTTAAAGGCCGTTTGCGCTTGAGATAAGCTCAGCGGTTGATCCGCAGCCGCAGAAATCAGAGGTTTTAGCTGGTCACTCATGCCGTTACCCTTAATGAACTTGTGAAATTTTTGAGCAAATCATGACCATGTTCTGCTGCGATAGACTCAGGGTGGAACTGCACGCCTTCAATCGGTAGATATTTGTGCTTAAGTCCCATTATTGTACCGTCTTCCAACTCAGCTGATATTTCAAGACACTCCGGAAGTGTTTTTCGATCTACTACAAGCGAATGATACCGTGTTGCATTAAAAGGGGAAGGTAAATTTTTGAAAACGCCTATATTTTCATGATGAATTCTTCCCAGTTTTCCATGCACAATTTCATGACATCTGACAACTTTACCACCAAATGACTGTCCAATTGTTTGATGTCCAAGGCACACTCCTAAAAGCGGAATTTGGTTTTCAGCGGCCGCAGACGTCAGGGGCAAGCAAATACCCGCCTGATCAGGATCGCAGGGACCCGGTGATAAAACAATACCATCAGGCTTTAACTCTAATGCCTCTTGAACATTTATTGCATCATTACGCCGTACGGTGACCTCTTGACCGATCTCGCCTAAATAATGAACCAAATTATAAGTAAAGCTGTCATAGTTATCGATAAGCAGCAGCATCATCTTTCTTTCGTTTTAGTTTCATTCAGGGCTAGCCCCAAGCTCTTTGGTCGCGTAATACATGTTCAGGCTTCGCCCCTAGCGTCAAGAGGTGGCTGGGCATTAGACGCCTAAAAAAAAATAAAGAGCGCACTATTAGAAAAAGGGTGTGGTGTGGGACGCGGATTTACAGGTGGATTAATATGGGGAGTAATGGCAGCCATCTTCTGCCTTTTTCTGCTTATTGCCTATCAGAGTATGAAACCCGAAAAATCACCCGACACTATAAGTTTAGAAGTGCCGGCTGGATCAGCATTCAACCATACCCGAGATGATAAGGCGGTCAGAATCCCAAAACAAATCACTAACGCCAATCGGGCGCAAGTTGAGAAGTCAGAACTTATCGAGCCCAGTCAGGGTTCGGGTATTGATAAAACAATTGGATCATCGATTAAAGCTCCGGCGGCAGATGCAAATACTCTTTCCAGCATTTCAAGCAACTCATCAACCAGTTCTGATTTATCAATCCAGAGATCGGTCTCATTAGGGGAAAAGCCAGCCTTTGCATCACGAAACATGCAAAGGCCGACAGCGCCGCGTGCCGAGGGCGCAGTTGCAGTTTATTCTGAGACGCCTTCATCACTGCCAAAAGAAGAAATAATCCTAGAACAAAAAGTTGAAACAAAACTACCGACCCCAGAGTTGGAGGTTTCTATAGACCCAAAAGAACCAAATCTTGCAGAGGCAAATCTTAACATTACAGGTGATAGCTCTCTCAAATCAGGTGACAAAAGTACTTCAATAGATATTCCAAAAGATCAAACAACGGGTTCATCGCAGTTTTCTGAGTTAGAGCTTCAAGTAAGCCCCCAACTCCCAGATGCTGATTTTTCTGTGATGGTTAATACCGATACTGCAAGTACACTGCCCGAATCCGCTCTGCTTAACCCTGTTGCTGAAACAAATCGCGATGAGGTGCAAAATATTGATTTTAGTGGTTTGAAGGATACTGATGAACACATAGGGTTCGCGACCCCGGATCTTTCTACGGCTCCACAACTTCCAAACGCAATGCAGACGCCAACTCAGGACATTTCAGAGCCTCAATTGCAGCAACCCGCGATATCATTAGGCGAAACTTCGCAACTGAAGCTACCTTACTCTGGCGCCGATAATAATATTATTGCCCCCTCGTTTCAGAGCAAGGTACCGAACTCATTTGTGCCAAATGATCCACAGCCATTAGATGCGAGTCCCGTAGTTCAAGACGCAGACATCCAACCACGCGATCTGGGGCAAGATGTCTCTGCTGATGGATTTGGCTCTATTCAAAGCAATGTTACAGCCCCTGCAGAAAATAATAATCCGCCAACCCCTGAGGATTTTGATCAAAGTAAAGAAGAAGTTCCTAATTCCACAAGGAACGCCACAGGAGTTGACGTTTTTATTAATCCATTGAAAACAATACCTGTTTCCGAAAATGCGCCAGAGGCACAAAGTGCAAGCCCTGAAGCAAGCCTTTCAGCCACCGATTCAACTTTTGAAAAGTCTAGGTTGTCTACGACGACATCAGAACAAAATAAAACCCGTCCAATTGAAACTTTTGCGATGCCAAAGGTCTCTGATGAAGCCAAACCATTGCTCACTGTTGTGCTTATTGCGGACGAAAAAAACCCAATAGATATACAGGCCCTCAAACAGGTTCCTTTTCCGATAAGCTTGGCCATACCCATGACAGGTCTTGAAAGCGAAAAACTGATGAATTTCTATCGCTCAAATGGATTTGAAGTCGCTGTGATTATCGATTACCCAAATGCAGCTTCAGTACAAGAAATTGATGCAATTTTAACATCTGGGCTCGCGCGACTTAACAAAACCGTTGCAGTCATAGAGGGCTCTCCAGGAAATTTACAAAAAACACGTTCAAGAAGCGAACAAACTGCTAAAACTCTAAGTCAAACTGGGCATGGGCTTTTGGTTTATGACAAAGGCCTTAACACAATCGTGCGCGAGGCAGAAAACCTCGGAGTTCCAGTTCGCACAATCTATCGCAATTTTGATGAACTGAAAGGTGGTTCTCGGACCATTCGGAGGTTTCTAGATGGAGCAGCTTTTCGAGCAAGACAAGAGGGCTTAAAAAGCGCGATCGTAGTGACAGCTAGTTTGCATCCTGAAACGCTTAACGCTCTTTTATTATGGAGCATGCAAAGCCGCTCACAAACTGTGACCATAGCCCCATTGTCACAGGCTCTAATGCTTGAAAATTGACATTATGAATTGCTGCCCGATTTGTCCGCAAACATCCCGGCATTCGCGGCAGCTCGTTTTATCGCGTTAGATTTATGAACTGTTTCCATATATTCCGCTTCAGGATCACTATCATAAACCACGCCGCCGCCGGCCTGAATATATAATTTCTGCTCAGATAGAATGGCCGTCCGCAGGGCAATACACATATCCATGTCGCCGCCGGCGCTAAAATACCCAACGCCGCCGCCATAAATACCACGTTTTTCTGGCTCTAACTCATCAATGATTTCCATTGCACGTACCTTTGGTGCGCCAGAAACCGTACCAGCAGGCATCCCGGCGAAAAAGGCCGAGAGGGCATCCTGATCCTCGTTTAATTCGCCGACTACATTAGAAACAATATGCATAACATGGCTGTATCGCTCTATGTTAAACTCTTCTGTCGGTCGCACAGTTCCAACCTTTGCAACCCTTCCCACATCATTCCGGCCCAGATCCAATAACATAAGGTGTTCAGCCAGTTCTTTTTTATCGGCCAAAAGATCGCGTTCGTTTTGATTATCTTCTTCTAACGTGGCCCCGCGGGGGCGTGTGCCTGCAATTGGGCGAATTGTAACCTCATTTCCAAAAACCCTAACAAGAATTTCTGGGCTGGCACCAATCACTTGGAAATCGCCGAAATTAAAGAAGAACATAAACGGTGAAGGGTTCGTTTGCCTGAGTGAGCGATAAAGAGAAAATGGGGGCAGGGTGAAATCTTGCTCCCATCGTTGAGCGGGAACGACCTGAAAAATATCACCAGCCCGAATATAGCTTTTCGCTTTTTCCACCGCTTGGATATAGTCCTGCTTCGAGAAGTTCGAAGTTAAGGGGGCCACCTTTTCAGGTGCTCCTAATCGGCGTGGATCGGGAACGGGTCGCTCTAAATCACGAACGGCATCCATAATGCGTTCGGCTGCCTGTGCATAGGCCGCTTTTGGTGAAACAGAAGAATTGTGCCAAACTGGGGCAACCAAAATCACCTCGCCTTTAACCCCATCGAGAACGGCAATGACCGTTGGTCGAAGAAAAATAGAATCCGGCAAGCCAATAGGATCTGGGTTGATGTTGGGCAAGTGCTCGACAAGACGTATCATGTCGTATCCAAGGTATCCAAAGAGCCCGGCCGAAGACTGAGGCAGATCATCCGGTAAATCAATATGGCTCTCGGTGAGCAGATCCCGAAGCGCGGAAAGTGGCGCTTTTGATTGCAGGACATAACCATCCTGATCGAACCGAGCATCACGATTTAAATAGCTCTTATCACCTTCGCATTTCCAAACAAGATCTGGCTTCATGCCAACAATAGAATAGCGTCCGCGCACCTCTCCACCAGTTACCGATTCAAGTACAAAAGAGTCCTTTTGGGTGCCTGTCAGTTTCATCATCAAAGATACTGGCGTATCAAGATCGGCCGCTAAGCGCGTGTAAATAACCTGATTTTTCTCAGCATTATAGTGAGAGGTGAAATCTTCAAATTCAGGAATGATTGGCATGCTTGGCCCTATTGGAAGTTAGCATGGACCGCATTAATGGCCTGTTGATTAAGAGCAATTTCAGCGCGCTTTTGTATTCCTGAAAGATACGATTCGATTAAGTCTTGTGACAGACTTGAAGTTAACTGTGATGTGATCTGGGCGTGTAAACTTATAGCTTGCTCAGTTGTCGTATCAGCTTCCTGGATATCAAGAACTTGAACAAGATAAACTGCCAAGTCACCATCAACGGCGCTTGCACCCTTGATCTCCAATTGAAAAGCTTGGGCTAAAACCGCAGGGGGAGCGCCCTCTATAGTCTGATCTCTGGTTAGATTTTCAAAGGTTTTATGACCTAAATCTAGACTTGCTAAAGAGTTATTTGAATCCACATTTGCAACTTTCTCTTTTGCCTCTGCCCGAAGCGCTTTCATAAGTGAATCATTTTTCCAAGCTTGCTGGACTGCCGTGCGCACGTCGTCAAACGGTTCGGGGCTTGCGGGAAGTATCTCTTCTAGGCGAAGCGCCATAATACCACCATCGGAAAGCTGGATAACACTTGGAAAATCACTTTCGCCTAATTCTCTCGCGGCTTTTTTAAATTCTGAATAGGCCGCTATTCCAGAATTAACCCCGGTGTAAAACCGGATATTTTCCAATTCTGCATCGCTCTCTTCTATGACCTCTTCAAGCGTGGCTCCGGCAGCTAAAAGATCATCGATATTAGTGGCTTGCGATTCTATAAGTCTGCGCGCTTGATCTAGGGCGAGTTCATCTCGTAATTCATTACGCACCTCTTCAAAGCTTATTTTATTAGCTTTCTTTTGGCCGGTTATACGAAACAATGCCGGCCCCAAAGATGTTTCAACCGGGCCAACAACCTCTTTGATGGCAGCGGCAAAAATCAAACTACCAGATGCTCCAAAATCTTCCAGATTTACGTCACTCAAAGCTATATCTGTCAAATTTAGGCCGCGGTTGGTGACCAATTGTTCAAAGGTAATGGCACCTGATTTAAGTTGCTCAAAGCCTGTCTGCGCCTCGGCTTCATTCAGAAAGACCAAACGTTCAACAGATCGTTGCTCGGGCGTGGAGTATTGGTCTTGCTTTTTTTTGTACAACGACTGAAGGGCACCTTCTTCAATGGCAACCCGATCTAAAACCATTTCGGGTGACAACAATATAAATGTTATTGATTTGCTTTCGGGAAGCGAAAATTGATCAATATTTTCGGTATAAAATGCAGTAAGCTGATCTGATGTTGCCGCAGCTGGTGGCGTTTCTAGATCATTTTCAGTCAGCTGTATCAAAAGGCCACTACGCTCTTCGAGCAAGAAAGAGATCAATCTGTCAGAATATGCCGAGGGCATTGAATTTCCTGATAAAACAGACGCTTGCAAAAGAGTTCGCGTGGTTTCATCGCGTAATTGGTTTTCAAAGGTTTCTTCACTTAAGCCTGCATTGCCCAAAGCATAAGCATAGGTGTCACGATCAAAATTTCCATCAACGCCTTGAAACCCGGGAATGTTCATAAGCCGGTCCCGTACAGCTTCATCGCCAACCGAAAGACCTAAGCTGTCAGCCTCATGATCTAAGGCTTTCTCACCCAGAATTCGGCTCAATGTTTGTTGCGGTATTCCAAACAGTTCAGCTTGTTGGAACGTCAGTTGCTGCCCAAATTGGCTTGCTGTCGCACGAATATCGCTTTGCAGCGCCCGTGCATACTCATCAACAGGGATATCGCGTTTTCCAACTTGCCCGATGCTGCGAATTGTTCCACCAAGGTTCGTGGCGCCAAAGCCTGCCAAACCAACAATGAGTAGTGCCAGTAAAATCCAAACAAATGTTTTCGACAGCGATTGTGTGCGCGACGCCATAGTGCCCTCTTGGTCCTTGATTTTGTTATTGCTCTCTCTACGCGCCTAGAGCTTAAGGAGCAAGCTGGAAGCGAAAATTAGCTAACCTTTCCAGTAAGATTTTAAGTTTTTGTGCATCTACATTCGCAAAAGCCAACCTTAAGTGTTGTTTAGAAGAGACCATTTCAGGGGGAGCAAACATTTCCCCAGGTAAAGCTAAAACAGCCGATTTTTCAACGAGCATCTTCGCCAAATCAAAAGACGAAAGAGTGAAAGGATGTTGTACATAAGCGAAATAAGCCCCGCAGCCCATAAGTTTCCAGCCTTTGCCGGAAAGAGGATCAAACGAGTTTCGGATGAAAGCTTGCCGCTCAAGCAACTCTTTGCGCTGCTCAGCCACCCAATCAGAAAGGTTTTCCAATCCCCACAAAGCGGCATATTGCCCAACCTGAGAAGGGCAAATGGTTACAGAATCGAGAAATTTCTCAATTTCGGCCATTAAAGTGCTTGATCCAACTACCGCTCCAACCCTGTGTCCTGTCAAATGGTAGGATTTCGAAAATGAATATAGCTGAATAAGTGTCTTGTCCCAATCAGGATCTGCAAGCAGACCATGCGGAGGGCTGTCTTTACTTCTAAAGTCTTTATATGTTTCATCCAAAATCAACGCGATTTTTCGTGTTTTGGCAAGTTCATAAAACTCATTTAATAGCGCATCGGGGTATTCTATTCCCGACGGATTATTCGGGGTGACCAAAACAATAGCTTTGGTTTTGCTGGTTATCATCGAGGCCGCATTATTCGGATCAGGCAGTAAATCGCTTCCCGTCATTAATGGGCGGGTGATCATGCCATTCATATCCAGCCACATTTTGTGATTAAAGTACCAGGGCGCTGGCAGAATTATTTCATCACCTTGATCAGCGATTGCAGATATAACAGCGCAAAAAGCTTGGTTGCACCCAGAGGTAATAGCGACGTTATGTGCCGCTACACTGCCAAAATACGATTTGCTCCAATGTTTGGCCAAAGCGCTACGCAATTCGGGCATTCCTAATATCTCACCGTAGAGATGGGCTTTGGGGTCGTTCAAAACAAATTTGGCCAAAGCTTCGCGCAAAGCTTGAGCAGGTGGTTCCGTGGGCGCGGCTTGAGAGACGTCAATCAATGGGTGATTGGGTGAAAACTCAATGCCATCCAACCAATCACTTGCTTTTTTTATGGGGGCAGGCGCGGTAAATTTGGTGCGTCCTGACAAACTAGATAGATCAGATGTTGTTCGGGACACCATTCAAGTTTAATCCGTTCCGCGAAAGGGCTCTACATATTGTAAAGCCATATCCCAAGGAAAGAATATCCACGTATCCTGGCTTACTTCGGTGATAAAGGTGTTGACCTGTGCGCGGCCTTTAGGTTTTGCATAAACAGTTGCAACATGCGCCTTTGGCATCAACTTGCGCACAACTTCCAGTGTGCGCCCGGTATCGACCAGATCATCAATGATCAAAACACCCGTTCCGTCACCCACAAGATCCATATCAGGTGCCTTTATAACATGTGGCTCGCTTTGCGATTGATGATTATAGGACTTAATGCTGATGGTATCGACTGTTCTGATATCAAGCTCTCGGGCGACAATCATTGCCGGTGCCATGCCGCCTCGGGTTATTGCAACGACAACACGCCAACCACTTTGTGATGGTCCTTGGCCATCCAACCTCCAAGCCAGAGCTCTTGCATCCCGGTGAAGTTGATCCCAACTTACATGAAAACCTTTTTCGTGAGGAAGACGATCAGTCATCGCAGTGCTACCTTTCAGATTTATGCGATTAACGCGGTTGTTAGATTGGATACGCAAACCATATTACATTTTTTCACTTCACCAAATCGCAAATCTGCCACCATTTGTCACAGGCATTTTCAATCTTTTCGCCCCGTCACCACATCTATATCGGGCGCATCAACGGCCTTCATTCCAACCACGTGGTATCCAGCATCTACATGCAGAACCTCGCCGGTGACACCTGATCCTAAATCCGACAAAAGATAAAGAGCCGATTTTCCGACATCATCGATAGTGACGTTTCGGCGAAGAGGAGAGTTAAGTTCATTCCATTTTAGGATGTACCTAAAATCACCAATTCCAGATGCTGCCAGCGTTTTAATTGGTCCAGCTGAAATCGCATTAACACGAATATTATCTTTACCAAGATCTTCGGCCAAATACATCACAGAAGCTTCCAAAGCGGCCTTGGCGACACCCATAACATTATAATGTGGCATGACCTGCTCGGCGCCGTAATATGTAAGTGTAAGGATAGACCCGCTTGGGTTCATTATTTTTTCAGCGCGCTGCACCACGGCGGTAAAGGAATAAACAGAAATATCCATGGTCATTGCAAAATTATCTCTACTGGTATCTACATACCGGCCGCGCAACTCGCCTTTGTCAGAAAAACCTATGGCATGAACAACAAAATCTAATTTTCCCCATGTTTTTTCAATATTTTCAAATAATGCATCAAGGCTTTCGGCGTCGGATACATCGCATTCAATGATGTAATCGCTGTTGGCTTTTTCGGCCAAGGGTTTCACCCGTTTTTTTAAGGCTTCTCCTTGAAAAGAGAAACACAAATCAGCTCCGGCATCCGCACAGCATTTTGCAATGCCCCACGCAATTGATTTTTCATTAGCAAGGCCCATGATAAGACCGCGTTTGCCTGCCATAAGATTATTTGACATGTGGTAATCTCCAACCATTATATTTAGATGACCGTGTAGGCGATTGAGGCTTCTACATCAAGCCTAGCTAAATCAGTGTGAATAATTTTAAGGTGATGAAATGGAAAAGCGAACAGGTTTATTTTCCGGAGATGACCCATTTGATATCGCAAAAGAATGGCTCCAAGAAGCAGAAAAAAACGAAATAAATGATCACAATGCAATTGCGCTTGCCACTGTGGATAGCCAAGGGTTGCCAAACGCTCGTATGGTTCTTTTAAAAGACATAGAAGCCAGTTCTTTTGTTTTTTATACCAATTACAATAGTCAGAAGGGCCAAGAGATTGACAGCACTGGGAAAGCAGCATTTGTAATCCACTGGAAATCATTAAGGCGGCAGATCAGGGTTCGCGGACTGGTTGAAAAAGAACAAGGAACGATGGCGGATGAATATTTTTCATCGCGATCACTCCAAAGCCGAATTGGAGCTTGGGCTTCACCCCAGTCAGAACCGATCGAATCGCGAAATCAATTAATGAAAGAAGTTGCCAAACAAACCGCGCAAAACGGGCTTCACCCAGAACGCCCACCATATTGGGGGGGATTCCGAATTTTGCCGCTAGAAATTGAATTTTGGTCTGACGGGGCATTTCGGCTTCACGACAGATTCCAATGGCGCCGCAAGGCTGTATCTTTGCCTTGGGCTATACACCGCTTGGCGCCTTAAGAAATTACTTGAGCCCTCCTGTCTTTAACAAAAATGTTTAATCTAACCGAAATATGGTTTTACTAATTATATTCTTAGGACAGTGTATATACTTAGGGGTATTTTTTGGTGATTTCAGTGGATCAAGACCAAGAGCAACTGTCGCTGGCAGGATATTTAAAGTGGTATAACCCTTTAAAGGGGTTTGGATTTGTGGTGGAAGAAGTTTCGAACAAAGATATTCTACTGCACGCAAATGTCTTACAGAAATTTGGGCGCAATTCGATTGCCGAAGGTGCTTTTATTGACTTTAAAGCGCAAAAGACTTCTCGAGGCCTGCAGGTTGCCGAAATTTTATCGATTGATCCAAGTTCTTTGCCCCGGCCAGATTTAAAAGATCTTGAAAATATTGAACATAGCTACATTCAAACACTGCCTTTAGAGCCTGCAAGAGTTAAATGGTTTGACTCTGTAAAAGGTTTTGGATTTGTAAATATTTACGGGAAAGATACTGACGTATTTATTCATATCGAAATTTTACGAAGGTCTGGCCTGACAGATTTACAAGCGGGGGAGGCCGTTGCTTTGCGCGTAATTGATGGACAGCGCGGAAAAATGGCTGCAGAATTATGTTCTTGGGAAAGCGCTATATAGCAAAAATCAATCTAATTTTTTTGCTACCATTTTTTACATTTATTGTGGGGAATGCCTTATATGCATCCACTGTCTCTAAATCTGAATTTTTAGAGATTAGGGGCTTTTGGG
>ERZ1049444.601-NODE-601-length-32700-cov-10.258753_pt1 | contig 32700 bp, 36 predicted proteins | sample MGYA00383101_ERZ1049444 | MGnify/ENA primary metagenome ERZ1049444 (study PRJEB29581, sample SAMEA5548371) | metagenome | biome: marine; feature: coastal; material: water | depth 50 m | study: Short-term variability in the microbial, nano- and picoplankton...
AGAGAGCATATAAGCAACGCTATTGATGGAAATAAGATAAAGGAGATGCTAGATAAGATAGACTCTCCTACAGAGTATATCAATGCAATAACAAAGCTTCTTCCCTATTCTATTGGAAAAGTAAAAGCTTATGAAGAGATAATAGAGACAGAGCCAATGGATATTAAAATTACATTTGTAGACTCAAAGGGTGAAGAAATTGAAGAATTAATTGATTTTAAATGATATATTCACTGTTAATTTTGATCATTAACATCTATAATTATTAACAACTCTTAGATACTTTTTGTTGCTAATTTTCTTTATTAAAACCTATAAATATTCATTAAGTATTAATAATCAAGCTTTTAGATTACTAACTTTACTTTCTGTATCGGCAAATAAATATTTCATAAGCTCTATTTAGAAAATCCCATAATTTAAATCATTATAATTTTGAAGCAAGTTCAAAAGGAATGTTCATCTAAGCATTTATGTGTTTCTAAGTGAGAATAATGAAAGTTGAAAAATAATTCTTAAGTTTGAATAATTTAAAATAAAAAACTAAGAATTGTGAAAAAATTAAATCAAATTTCAATTGCTATATTATGCGTTGGCGGACTGTTTAAGCATAATTCATTTCCTTATGCAAATAGTTTAGTATCAATTGGATTTATTGCTGTAACCATTACTTTAATTGCAATGTCCTTTTCAAAAGATAAATCTCAATGAACAAACTACTACTAATCCTTACTATTACTTTAATTTCTAATACTTGCTACGCTGCATTTCCAGTTATTGAAAAATCTAAAACTGAATCAGCTCAAATATCAAACTTTGGAGATAATGAAAATCGAAATATCTTGCTACTAGCTTTAGCTGTAATTCCTCTTGTAATAATTGGTGTTTTTGGGTTATCATCTGTTTTTTCTAATTTTCTTTTTACAAAGCTAATATTTGGTCTTGTTCTTTTAGCAGGAATTTTATCTCCATTTTATTCATTATATTTAAATTTAAATATTCCTTTAACATTTTGGGATTGGCGAAATTATTTTGCTTTCTTTATATCTGTTGTTTTAGGTATACCTATACTTATAATTTCTTTAAGTGCTATTGGCCAGATATCATAAACGAAACTATTATGACTAAAGTGAAATTAATTAGAAGAATAGCTAAAGTACTTTTATTATTTATCACATCAGTTATTTATATTTTTGCTTTAATATCTGGATCTGAGAATCTTGGAGGAGGGTTTATTGGAATTTTAAAGAATTTTCCTAATACTTTACCTTGGATTCTATTATTTAGCATTAATTATTTAGTTTGGAAGAAAGAAATGATTGGTGGTATCATTTTAATAGCTTTTGGTTTGCTTATTACCTGGTTCTTTAATTTTACGGGGCCTAATTTTTGGTGGTCTACCTTTACTTTAACTTCTCTTTTAACTATATTTGGTGTTATTTTCGTGATTTTAAGTAGGCACAAATATCCAAATCAGTAGTTATAATGAACAAACTAATTTTAATATTACTTTGCCTTCCACTTTTAGGTTTTGGACAGGACTTAATAGTTTTTACTAAACGTGATCTTGTTATTAATCAAATTCTTCACAATACTGCTCAATATTTTAATGATAAAAACACGCCAAAAGTAGAATTCAGATTCTTCATAAAAAATCAAAAATCTAATATAGACTGGAATAAAGAAAAATTTTCTGAGTGGAAAATCAAGTCAACAGAAATAAGGAATCCAAAAGGTAAATCTTTGATTATTAAATAAATTTAATGAGGAAAATAGTTTTTTTACTTTTATCTATATATTGTATGATAAATACTAGCTATGCAGCTTATCCTGTAGACTCTAATACTAATACAGAAATTGTAAATGAAACTGATTTAAAAGAAAATCTTGAAGAAAAACATGCCCCTTATGGGTATATTTCTTTTGCATCTGCTATCACCAGCTCAATACTATATTTTATAACAGAATTATACATTATTGCTTTTAGCTTTGGAATCTTAGCTGTAATATTTGGTGCAATTGGGTTGAAAAAGAAACCTAAAGCTTTAGCAATTGTAGGATTAATCTTAGGACTTTTAGAGGTTATAATTCCTGTATTTATACTATTAGCTCTTTTATTTATTATTGACCAAGTTAATTAATCTTAACCTTAAAAGCTTTTTTCTTTTTTTTAATAATAAACTTGTTAGCAATTACTAACTTTTATTTATTTTTGCAAGGTGAATTTTACAAGTAGACAAATTGAGATATTAGATGCTTCAAAATCATTGATTGGGGAAAGAGGTATACAAACTCTTACAATCAAAAATCTTGCCAAAAAAATGTTGTTTTCTGAGCCAGCTCTTTATCGACATTTTAAAGATAAGACTGAAATAATAAAAGCACTTCTATTATATCATCGAGAAATAGTGGAACTAGGTGTAAAGAAAATTATTGAATCAAATAATAATGCAGTTTGTAAATTTCAAGAAATTTTGAAGTTTAAATTTAAGCACATTGAAAATAATCCAGAGCTCGTAATGATTATATTTTCTGAAACTTCATTTCAATATGATTCTGTATTATCTGCATGCGTTAGTAGTGCACTTGAAGAAAGAGTAGAAAAAATAAATTCTCTTATAAAAAGCGGTCAAAATGAAGGGTGCATTAGAAATGACATAGATTCAAAACAAATCGCTACAATCATTCTTGGTGGTATAAGAACCACAATTTTATCATGGAAGCTATCAAATTTTAAATCAAGCTTACAAAAGGATGGCGAAAAATTATGGTTAACATTTGAAACATTATTAAAAAAATAAAAATATGAATATTCGAAAAACATTAATTATCATATCTAGTGGCATTCTACTTGTTCTTTTTGTAGTAGTTTCTTCACTGAGCTATAATGCAGGAAAAAATTATGGCGTATCAAATGCAGAGGCAATTAGAACAGCTAATGCAAGATCTTCTGAAACACATGAACAACAGATAAAGTCAGTACTTGTTTCAAAAGTAAATAATTCATTAGTAAAAAATAATATTAGTAGTTCAGGAAGAGTTGTCACTTCTAATAATATTACAATTTTATCTGAAGTACAAGGAGTATTGATTGGAAATAATAAGTTTAAAAAGGGTAGTGAAATAAATAAGGGTGAAATAATTTTTAAAGTGGAAAATAATGACCTCTCACTTTTAATCAATTCTAAAAAAAGCAGGTTTATGAGCTTAATATCTTCTAATCTTGCTGATATTAAACTTGATTTTAATAGTGAATACGAAAAATGGAACGATTTCTTTAATGCTATTACTTTGGACAATAACTTACCACTTTTTCCAAAGACTAACTCATCCAAAGAAAAAAACTATATTATTTCTAGATCGATATTAGCAGAATACCTTTCTATTAAATCTGATGAAGAAAAATTAAGAAAATATACAGTTCTTGCTCCTTTTGATGGAATAATCACAAAATCATATACAGATATTGGAGGTAATGTTAATCCTGGAAGTCCTGTAGTTGATTTTATTCGTAAAGGAAAGATGGAAATTGAATTAACAGTAAATACTTCAGAGTTAAAGTTTATAAATATTGGTGATAAAGTTGAATTCACAGAAAATGGACAGCTGTATTTTGGAAAAATTATTAGAAAAGGAAGCTTTGTAAATCAAAACACACAGAATATATCTATATTTTCAACAATAAATGCGGATGCAAGTACAGTTTATGATGGGATGTACTTAGATGCTCGCATAAAGACGAAAGGAACTCCAAATGTATTTAAGCTAGCAAGAAGAGCTGTTTTTGATGAAAACAAAGTATTTGTTTTAGATTCTAAAGATAAGCTTAGAATTAAAAAAGTTAATATTATCGCAACTGAGGCAAATGAAGTTATTGTAGATAATCTTCCAAATAACATAAAAGTTGTCATTGAGCCACTTGTAAATGTTTCAAAAGGGACTAAAGTAAAAGCAATTATTAAATAATATGAAAAAGCTAATCGCATATTTTATTAAGTACCCTATTTACTCAAATGCAATTATTATAATTACAGCAATTGCTGGTATTTTGAGTTTATCGCTGATGCCAAAATCATTTTTTCCTGAACTTTCACCAAATAAAATATATGTCAATGTATCTTACCCAGGGGCATCCCCAGAAGAAATTGAAGAAGGTATAACAACTAGAATTGAAGAATCATTAAATGGAATTGAGGGAATTGAAAATATTACCTCAACATCATCCGAGAATATATCAAATGTAACTGTAGAGATTTATGAAGGATTTAATATTGATGAGATTTTACAAAATGTAAAAAATTCTGTTGATGCAATTTATTCTTTTCCTCAAGGAGCGGAAAAACCAAATATTCAAAAGCAAAACAGTAGAGGAATGGGTGGAATGGGTAATATTGTAGGATTCTACTGCCTAACTGGCCCTAATGATTTATGGCAATTAAAAGATAAAGCAGACAAGATTGAACAAGATCTTCTTAATGATGATGAAATAAGCCAGATACAAGTTATAGGCTATGCTCCCATTATAATTTCTGTAGAGATAGATGAATCTGCCTTAATTAGACATAATATTAATTTTGATTTGGTAAGCACTGCAATTAAATTAAGCAATATAGATATTTCTGGTGGAAGCATTAAAACAGCTAAAGATGAAATAATTATAAGATCAAATAATAGAAATACTTCAACATATGGTGTTGAAAATATTGTTGTTTTCTCTAATAGAAATGGAGATATTGTCAGATTAAAAGATTTAGCAAAAGTATCTTTGGTTTTTTCTGATATTGCTGTTAAATCATATGTCAATGGAGATAGAGCTATTAATTTTATAATAAAAAAGACACCAGATGAAGACATTAAAAAGATAGCAAATGTTCTTGGAGAATATATAGAAATATTTAATTCAGAAAATCCTGACTTCGAAATAGTAACACTTTTCCAATTTGCAGATATGCTTGATGAGAGAATTAAAACATTAAGTGACAACCTATTACTTGGTTTATTTCTTGTATCAATAGTTTTAGGGCTATTTTTATCTTTTAGACTTTCTTTATGGGTAGCATTTGGGATTCCCTTTTCATTTATTGGTATGATTTCTATTGGTCTAATATATGGAATGACTATAAATATGATTTCTCTATTTGGAATGATTTTAGTTGTCGGAATTTTAGTGGATGATGGTATTGTTATTGCAGAAAATATATATTCTCACTTTGAAAGAGGTAAGACACCTATGCAAGCTGCACTAGATGGTACAATGGAAGTGATAACACCTGTATTTACTTCTGTTCTTACAACAGTCTTTGTTTTTTCTACACTTTTGTTTGTTGGAGGACAAATGGAAATGATGCAGGAAATGGCATTTAGTGTAATCGCAGCTTTATTATTTTCTCTAATAGAGGCATTTTTAATTCTTCCTTCTCATTTAGCGTCAAAAGAGGTTCTTCAAAAAGATAAGAACACGAAATATAGTAAGTTTAAGCAACAAGTAGAGAAAAAAGTGATGCAATTAAGAGACTGGTACACTAATATCAATATGAATTTTGTTGAAAATTATAGAAAGCATGTGTGGACACCAGTATTAATGATGGTTATTGTAATAATTTTATTAGCAACTGGCATAATTCGTTGGACATTCTTTCCCTCTGTCCCATTTAATGAAGTTAAAATTGAATTTTCATACAAGCCTGGAGAAAGAGAGTTTAGAACTGAAAATTTTTTATGGTACTTAGATACAATCATTAGTAATTATAATCAAGAGCTAATTGAAGAATATAATGATACAATTTTTACAGATGTATCATTGACTGTAGGCTTTACAGAAAACCTGGGTATATCAGGCTCCCATGTTGGTGGAATTCGGGTAGCAGTAAAGGAAAATGAATTAATCTCAACAATAGAAATATCTAATGAACTCAAAAGAAGGATACATCCAGATTCAATCGCAGTGATGGAAAAGATATCAGTTGGTGGGGTTCAGCAATTTGGAAAGGCAGTTTCAATCTCACTTCAATCCGAAGATGACAAAGAGTTAAAAGATGCAGTTAATTGGCTTAAAAATGGAATAAGTTCTATTAACATGGTAAAAGAGGTTATTGATAATGGTGGAATTGGTAATAGAGAAATTCATATTGATCTAAAAGAAAAAGCATATGCTTTAGGATTGAATGAGGCTACAGTAATGAAACAAATTCGCCAAGGTTTCTTTGGAGAAGAAGCACAGCGACTAATTCTTGGAAGAGATGAAATTAAGATTTGGCTAAGATATCCTGAAAATGACAGAAATAGTATAGAGGATTTAAACAAAGTGAAAATTAAGACTTTGAATGGTGCCATGTATCCTCTTGAAGAGATAGCTAATTATGAGTTTAAAAGAGGAAGAGTTAAAATAAATCACATAAACGGAACTAAAGAAATTAGAGTCGATGCGACACTATTTAATGCTGAATTTTCAGGAGATGTTAATGAACAAATAGAACGAGATTATCTTAGTGTATTAGCAAATAACTATCCGAACGTTCAATATAAAATTATGGGACAAGCTGAAAAAGCAGCTGATAGTGGAAAAAGACTTGGTATTGCTTTCTTAATTAGTATCATACTAATAACAATTACAATATCCCTTAATTTTAAATCATTCTATCAAGCAAGATTAATTTTAATGGTAGTTCCTTTAGGTATATTTTCTGCAATATTAGGTCATGGAATTATTGGAAAACCATTTTCAATTATGAGTGTATGGGGTGTCGTAGCTTTAATTGGTATCTTAGTTAATGATGCAATCGTTATGCTAGATAAATACAATAGAAATCTAAAGCAAGGGATGACAATGAAAGAAGCTGTAATTAATGCTGGAAAGAATAGATTTAGACCGATAATATTAACAACAATTACAACTTTTGTTGGTTTAGCTCCTTTAATTCTAGAAAAAAGTTTTCAAGCTCAATTTCTAGTACCTATGGCAATATCAGTTGCTTTTGGTGTTCTTTTTAGCACCATCATATTACTACTTTACTTTCCTTCTCTTATACTTTATTTTAATGATTTAAGAAGAGCAAGATGGTGGCTTTGGTTAGGAGGAAAAGTCCCGCCTACTAGAATGCAAGTTGAACCTTACACTAAGTTAAACAAAAGAGAAATTGAAATAGAAAATTAATGAAAAAATACATTCTAATATTATTACTAATTCCAAATATCCTATTTGCTCAAAATGATTTAAGTCTTTTGCAAGCAATAGAAATTGGTATGTGGTCTAATTTCGATATTCAAATTAGCTCTAGAAATCAAGATATAAATAGAGTTAATAATAATTGGGCAAGTGCCGGAGCACTTCCTACGTTAAATGTAGGAGTTAAAAGAGAAGAGGCATTATCTGATCAGACTAAGAATCCTGCATCATTTATTCAAGAAAAACTGCGTTCTACTTCGTATAATGGTAATGCAAATTTAAGTTGGACACTTTTTAATGGTTTTGCAATTAGAGCTAATAAGAAAAAACTAGATAATCTTGAAAAGATTAGTGATAATAATGCTAGCTTAACAATCGAAAATACAATTCAGGGAATAATATTACAATATTACAATTGCGTATTACAAAAAGATAGATTAGAGTTACTACAAAAAGTTGTTAATTTATCGAAAAACAGATTAGACTATGAAAAAACTAAGTATGAGATTGGTGTAACTAATAAGATTGATCTTCTTCAAATTGAGAATGCAATGCTAACAGACAGCTCAAATATAATTTTACAAGAACTAAATTTTAAGAATGCTGTAAAAAATCTAAATTTAACAATTGGAAGAGATATTAATTCTACATGGGAGTTCATTGACAAAATAGACACAACTATTCAGATTTTTAATTACGAGGAACTTGCTAGAAATACACTCTCTGATAATACTAATATAAAAAATCAATACTATAACATTCAACTTTCAAAGCAAGATATCAAACTTACTCTTGCACCTTTCTACCCTATAATTTCTATCAATTCAGGAGCAAGTTTTAACGAGAGTACATATGATATTGGAGACCTTTCAAGCACAATAGACAATACTGGGGAAAACATTAATTATTTTGCTAACTTTTCTATAAACTTCAGAATATTTGATGGTGGGAAATTATACAGAAATTTAAGATCAGTTAAAATTCAAAAACAAATTTTCGAACTAGAACTAGAAAAAATCAAAAAAGAAGTTTTGTACCAATTATCAGTTAATAATGATAAATATAATAGCAGGATTAATGCATATAGTTTAAATCAAAAAGCTTTTAAAATTGCTGAAGAGAACTTCAAACTTGCAACAGAAAAAAAGAATAGAGGTGTTATAAATTCATTTATGCTTAGAGATATTGAAATTGCTTATATAACTTCAGGAATAAATGCCCAGCAGTCAGCGTACAATTTAATGGAAAGCAAGTTATCTTTACTTAAGATATCTGGAAATATTACAAGAGACTTTAATATGCTAAAAAGTGATTAAAAGCACCTTGCATGAATAGCTCTGTATTTTTTACAATATCACTACCACTAATTGTATCAGATTCTAGCACCCTATTATAAGCTTCAGAGAAAGCATAACTTTCACTATTTCTTATTAACCCATAGCCTTTAGGAAATGCATAAGGTACAAATCCTAGTGAGTTTCGACTAAAAATATTTGCTCCAAATATATATTCTTTGTTAGAGATTTTTAACTGACTTAAAATTGTTGGTGTCACATCAATTTGTGAACTTAAAGTATCGCATGTTTTACCAACATATTTATCATTTAACACTTCCCCAAACCAAAGCATAGGTATTCTAAATTTCTCTTTTTGAGCTACTCTTCTATTAATAGGAGTTTTATGACTATGATCTGCTAAAATTACAAACAATGTATTTTCATACCAAACTTCATTTTTAACACTTTTAATAAAATCACCTAAACATTTATCAGTATAAGCTACAGAATTAACATACTTATCCTGCTTACTATTAAAAGAAAGTTCATGTTCTGCAGGGAAATCATATGGAGAATGAGAACTTATCGTAAACAATGAAGAAAAGAATGGTTGTGGCAATAAACTTAACTCTTTTTTAAATTGCGAAAACATATATTCATCATGTACTCCTAGCCTACCTGATTTTAAACTTGAATAGTTATTTTCATCTTTTACAAGATCAAAAGATTGTGAAAGTAAGAATCCTTTTATATTTCCATATGTTAGTTGTCCACCAAAAAAGAAAGATGAATTATAGCCTAATGAATCTAAAGATTTATTAAGACAGGGAAGTTTTCTTGACTTATCAGTTTGATTAATAATGGAAGCATATGGAAAAACAGGGAATGAAGAAAAGATTGAAGTCATTGCCTGATCAGAAGTCCATCCATTTGAATAAAAATTTGTAAAAGATAAGCCTTGATTACATAGCTGACTAAAATTAGGTGTAATACCTTTAAGACCACCAAAACTCTCGATATTATCTGCAGACCAACTTTCAAGTAAAATAAAAATAATATTTGGCTTGCTATTTGTCAAAATAGATGAGGTATCGTAATTATTCTCATGCATACTATTAATAAAATTAATTGCTTCAGCATTAGAATATTTCTCATATGGATTTCCATTAAGATTATTCTTGCTTTTCAATATACTTTGAAAGAAATTCCAATTAGGATTTACTGTAACATCATTAACTATCAGCTTATCTGAAAAATAAGCATCACTAGTATTAATAGGTATCTCTTGAATTCCCCCTCTAATAAGTATAGTAAACACTAATAGTGAAAGTGTTGTCTTTGTAAATTTTAAAAATATATTTTCTTTAATATCAAATATCAAAATATAATGATGAACAAAATTTAAATATATTTTAATAAAAATAATTGAAACAATAAAAGAGAGTAAAACTAAAAAATAGTTATCTAGAGTAGCTGTAGAAAAGATTTCTGAGGGATTTTCAAAATGTTTTAAAGCTTTAAAATTTAGTTTTGTACCCCACTCTGAGTAAATTGCTATTTCTCCACTGATAATAAAAGCTGATAATAGAATAAAAGAGATATTTAAATATTTAATTAAATCAAATATCAAAAGTATAGGTCTATTTAACGATATCAAGAATTTTAAAACTAAAAGCAATAATATTATAACTGATAAATACGATACAAAAGATATATCTAAACGTAATGATTTTAAAATAATATTAGAAAAATCAGAACCCAATTTATCTTTAAATTCATCAAAAAAACAACTAATAAAAAAGAGCCTATTAATAAAAAAATAGATTAACCAAAAAATGAAAAGTCTAAAAAAATAATTATACTGTCTCATTTATTAAAATATCAATAAGATTCGGATAAGTATTATTTAATTTTGACTTGATTTCATGTTTATTTATCCACACTACTTTTGTTATTCCTTCTTCTTGTTGGGGTATTAATTTGTCAGAATATTCTGTTTTCATTCTAAACCAATGTGTTTTCTTAAGAACCTTTTTACCATTAATCTTATAAACATGATAAGTACTCTGAAGTTCATTAAGAATACTTAAATTGTTCACACCACACTCTTCTTCAACTTCTCTTATCGCACATTCACGCAATGTCTCATTTGCTTCAAGCTTTCCTTTTGGTAAATCCCACTTGTCATTTCTATAAATCATAAGCAACTGTTTGTCAGTATTATAAACGACACCACCACAAGCTATAATTAATATATAATTAGAACAAAAACTTTCCCAATTTTCTGTGAAAAATTTAGCTTCGTTATTAATATAAACTTTATATTTTTGCATATATGGTAAATGACATAAAAGTTGCAAAGCAAGTTGCAAAACTACTTCTGCAAATTAACGCAATTATTTTACAACCAAAAAAACATTTTGTTTGGGCTGCAGGCTGGAACTCCCCAATATATTGTGATAATCGCAAAACATTATCATATCCAAAAATAAGAAGTTTTATCAAAAAAGAACTTTCAAAACTAGTGAGAAATCACTTTATTGATGTAGAAGTTATTGCAGGAGTCGCAACTGCTGGAATCCCACATGGAGCTTTAATTGCAGAAGAATTAGGTCTCCCTTTTATTTATGTTAGGTCTTCAGCTAAAAAACATGGTAAACAAAATCAAATTGAGGGTCACTTTACAGAAGGACAGAGAGTGGTTCTTATTGAAGATTTAATTAGTAGTGGGAAAAGTAGTATAGAAGCTGCAAAGTCACTAAGAGATGAAGGAATGAATATATGCGGTATTGCATCAATTTTTACTTACGGATTTAATGACGCACTTATTAACTTTAAAAATGCAGAAATAAATTATATATCTCTTTGTGATTACGAAACTTTGTTGCCAGAAGCTATAAATCAAAATATATTAGAATCAGATGATTTATCAATATTAATGCAATGGCGAGAAAATCCATCTATTTGGAAAAAATAATTTTATGTCAACATTTAAATCCCCAGAAGTTTTAGTCAATAGAAGTTCAAAATACCTATTTAATAAATTAGGAGATCTAAACAACCTAAGAGAAATCCTTCCAAAAGAAATAGAAGAATTTCAAAGCACTGAGACAAGTTGTTCATTTAAAATGAAAGGTCTACCTAAACTAATATTTGAAATTTCTGAAAAATTTGAGTACTCTAAAATCACATACAAAGCTATAGATAGTCAGGTCCCTTTATTACTTATTTGCCACATCAAAGAAAATGAAAATAATTGTCAAGCACAATTAGAAATTAATGCTGAATTAAATATTATGATGAAGATGATGGTAGAAAAACCTTTAACTAATTTTCTTGATATTCTTTCTAGAAAAATACAAGCTATCTAAAGAATCATTTGTATTTCCTTCAAGTTAAACTCTTTAATTTGCTTTTTGAACGTAATAATTAAAAGCCCGTCGGCATTTACGCCTGTAATTTTACCTTTAATAATATTATTTTTCATCTTAAAAGTAGATGTTTTTTCATGACGAAATAAACATTTAATATAATCTTCATGTAAATCTTTGTTAGCTCTATAAGATTGTAATCTTTTAAAAATAGCATCTAATAATTTCAATTTTACATCATCAATACTTAACTTTTTCTTTAGTAATAGTCCTAATGATGTAGCTTTAATTGAGTAATCTTTAAAAAAAAGTTGATTGATATTCATTCCAATTCCAATAACTGAGTGAGTAATATTATCTGATGATATTACATTATTTATTAAAATACCTGCTAGTTTCTTTTTGTTAATTATTATATCATTTGGCCATTTAATATACGATTTGATTAAATTTTCTGAAAGAAAATCAGTTATTCCAAGAGATACAATCTTAACTAAATCAAATTGTTTGAATATTTTAAGTTTAGGCTCTATAACAACAGAAATTAAAAGATTTTTAGATATTTCACTATCCCATTTAGAACCTCTTTGACCTTCTCCATTAGATTGAGAATTTGCAGTAATAACTAAACCTTCTTTAAAAAATGAATTTTTCTTTAGTGATAGTGCATATCTATTTGTAGAATTAACATTATCTAGCTTAATGATATTATAAGAAAACAAATCAGAGATATTAATCAGATTTTATTATTTAAAAATGTATTTTTGCAAACGCAAATTTATAAATATATATGGCTAAAAAACTTGAAGGCAAAAATATTCTGTTAAATGGTATAGTCGAAGTTATGCGAGACACTAAAGCTCAGAATATAGTTTCATTAGATTTAAAGAACATAGAATCGGCTATATGTAAACATTTTATTATTTGCACAGGAACATCAAACATACATGTAAATTCAATAGAAAGTAATATTCGAAAAACAATTTCTAAAAAGTTAACTGAAAAGCCATTTAATGTAGAAGGAAATAATGTTGGAGAGTGGGTTTTAATTGACTATTATGATATTATTGTACATGTCTTTCAAAAATCAACAAGAAATTTTTATGATATTGAGGGATTCTGGGGAGATGCAGAGTTTACTAATTATACAGATTAAATAAATATATGAAAAACAAAAAAAAACAGACTTTTAAACCAGGTTTTAAAGGATTTAAGTTTCAGATTTACTGGATATATGTTATTATTTTTATTTTCTTTATTGGTCTCAATTTTATGGGAACTGAAATGTCAAAACCAACAAATTGGCAAGAATTCAATTCACAGATGCTTCAACCTCAAAAAGTTGATAAGATTGTAGTTGTCAATAAAGAAAAAGCATACATATACATTGACAAAGACTTTTTGTCAGAAGAGAAATTCAAAGAAATAAGTAAAAAAAGATTTGGAGATGCACCAAATTATGGTCCACATTATTATTTTGAAATAGGATCAGTAGAAACCTTTGCAAATGATCTTAAAGAAGCTCAAGCTTCATTTGAGAATGATGAAAAATTGTCTCCTTTCTATGAAACAAGAAGTGATGTACTTGGAGATATACTTGGTTGGATTCTTCCTCTAGCATTTTTTGTTCTGATATGGATATTTATAATGAAAAGAATGAGTGGCGGTGGCGGTGGCGGTAGCCAAATTTTTAATATTGGAAAAACACAAGGAAAATTAATAAATAAAGAAGATGTTAAAGTAACATTCAAAGATGTAGCTGGGTTGGAAGAAGCCAAAGAAGAGATAACGGAAATAGTTGACTTTCTTAAATCACCAGAAAAATACACAAAACTTGGTGGGAAAATTCCTAGAGGAGCAATGCTGGTTGGCCCTCCAGGAACAGGAAAAACATTATTAGCAAAAGCAGTAGCTGGTGAAGCAAAAGTTCCATTTTTCTCACTTTCTGGTTCTGATTTTGTTGAAATGTTTGTTGGTGTGGGAGCCAGCAGAGTTCGTGATCTATTTAAACAAGCAAAAGAAAAATCTCCTGCAATTATTTTTATTGATGAAATTGATGCAATTGGTAGAGCAAGAGGAAAAAACGCGATGACTGGAAGTAATGATGAAAGAGAAAACACCTTAAACCAGTTATTAACTGAAATGGATGGTTTTGGAACAAATTCAGGTGTAATTGTTATGGCTGCAACAAATAGAGCTGATGTTCTTGACAATGCATTGACAAGAGCTGGAAGATTTGATAGACAAATTTTTGTAGACTTACCTGATTTAGTTGAAAGAAAAGAAATATTTGAAGTTCATTTAAAACCAATAAAAATAAATAAAACAATTGATATTAATTTTCTTGCAAGACAAACTCCTGGATTTAGTGGTGCAGATATCGCAAATGTTTGTAATGAAGCAGCATTAATAGCAGCTAGAAAGTCAAAAAAGAATGTAAATAAACAAGACTTCTTAGATGCTGTTGACAGAATTATTGGTGGTTTAGAGAAAAAGTCGAAAATTATTTCACCTACAGAGAAAAAAACTATTGCTTTTCATGAAGCAGGACATGCAACAGTAAGTTGGATGTTAGAGTTTGCGTCTCCTTTAGTAAAAGTAACTATAGTTCCTCGAGGAAAATCTTTAGGTGCCGCATGGTATTTACCAGAAGAAAGACAGCTTACAACAACAGAACAAATGCTTGATGAAATATGTTCAGCAATGGGAGGTAGAGCCGCTGAAGATCTTTTTTTCAACAAAATATCTACAGGAGCACTTTCAGATTTAGAAAAAACAACTAAAATGGCATATGCTATGGTAAGTATGTATGGACTAAGCAAAGAAGTGGGAAATATATCTTATTATGACTCCACTGGACAACAAAATGGTTTTACCAAACCTTATTCTGAAGAGAGAGCTCAACAAATAGACAAGGAAGTAAGCAGAATTTTAGCAGAGCAGTATGCACGAGCAAAAAAAGTACTATCTGAAAATAAAGTCAAAGTAGAGAAGCTTGGTTCAGAACTTTTAGAAAAAGAAGTGATTTTCAAAGCAGACTTAGAAAAAATATTTGGAGAGAGAAAATGGAAGTCATATGAAGAAACTCAATTGTTAGAAATGGATTTAGCAAAAAAATCTAAAACTTCTAAAAAAAATGATAAAGCTATATAGTACTGAAAATCCAAATAAAGCTGAAATTATTAAACAGATGCTAGAAGAAAATGACATCAATGTTGTATTATTAAACAAACAAGATTCATCTTACAATATGTTTGGAACTATAGAATTATATGTTGAAGAAAAAAATATAAATACTGCTAAATCTTTAATCACAAAAAATTAATATGAATGAGACTATAAAAAGAGTTTTTTCTGGATTAATTTACGTATCAATTATGTGGTTTTGCACATCTTACTCAACGTTAACATTCAGTATATTATTTTTTATAATTGGTATCATTTCATTTTATGAAATGTTGAAGCTAAGACATGGAAAAAGCAAATTAATTGCTCTCTTGTTTGTTTCTATCCCATTTATTAGCATACATTTTTTTGGTTTGTTTAGTTTAAGTAATCAAAATGAACTTATAAATTCTAAAATTATTTTATTTATTTTTATATTAACTTGGACATTTGATACTTTCGCGTATATTTTTGGAATTAATTTTGGAAAAAGAAAAATTTTTCCTTCAATATCACCAAAAAAATCTTGGGAAGGGTTTCTTGGAGGATTAATATTTACTTTAATAGCATCATACATCACAACACTTAATCTATTTGAAATTGAAATATCAAAAGCAATGATTATTAGTTTATTTATTCCATTTACAGCGACTTTAGGAGATTTTACTGAATCGTATTACAAAAGGCAAGCTGGGGTTAAGGATTCTGGCAACTTCATTCCTGGCCACGGAGGAATGCTTGATAGAATGGATGCTTTTTTATTTACAATACCACTATTATATATTTACTTAACTTTTCTATAAATGAAACTACACAAGGAAGGCTATCAAACATTAATTAATGAACTAATTATCATATTTGTATTAGCATATTTTACATATTCAAATTCATCAGTTTTACTAGAAATTATTTTTTTGTTTATGTTATTCATCTTTATAATTACTCTAAATTTCTTTAGAATACCTAAAAGATCTTTTGAGAGAAAAGAGGGTGTTATTTATGCGCCGTGCGACGGAAAAGTTGTTGTAATAGAAGAAACTAAAGAAAAAGAATATTTCAATGATAATAGAATTCAGGTATCAGTATTCATGTCTCCTTTAAATGTCCACAACAACCTATACCCAATTTCTGGTGATATTATGTATACAAAGTATCATCCAGGTAAATTTTTATTTGCTTGGAATCCTAAAGCTTCTACAGATAATGAAAGAAGTACTGTAGTAATAAAAAATAATGACATCAGCATATTGTGTAGACAAATAGCAGGTGCTCTTGCAAGAAGAATAGTTACCTACTCAAAAATTAAAGAAACTTATAATTGCAGTGATGAACTTGGGTTTATAAAATTTGGATCAAGAGTAGATTTATTTCTTCCAATAGGCACTAAAATAAATACCAAAATTGGCAGTAAAGTAATTGGTGGTCAAAGTATTTTAGCAACATATTAATTTACAAGATATTAAATAAATTTTTTCTATATTTGAAAAAAAACTAAAAACCAAAAACCATGAAAAAAATATCAATTCTTCTACTTGCTCTATTTTATATAGGAATTACAAACGTAAGTGCACAAACAGACGCTAAAGAAGTTGAATCTAAAGTCATCTATGAAAAAGGTGATCAAAAAATTATTGCAGTTGCAGATACTCCAAAAAAATGTATTAAAACTGGAAAGACATGTGACGAAAAATGTGAGAACAAAAAGACAGGAACATGTTGCGAAGGAAAGAAATCTAAATCTTCATGTACAGATACTAAAACAAAATGTTCAAAATCTAAACAAGGGTCTTTCAACTTTAATAAAAGTAACAGTTATGGAGATAAAAAATCTAAATGTTGTAAATCTAAAGAAAAGAAAGAATGTTCAAGTACTAAAAAAACAAAAGGACCATCTCCATCAAAATCAACTGAAGAGACTAAAATATAATTAAAAAGTAATTAATTTAAAGCCACACAATTGTGTGGCTTTTTTTTTATAAAAATATGGAATTCCTACCAAAAGAAATTAAAAAATATTCAGAATATCATACTGAAAAAGAACCAGAGCTCCTTAAAAAATTAAATAGAGAAACATGGGCACAAGTTATGACTCCTAGAATGCTTTCAGGACACATACAAGGAAGAGCTTTATCTATGTTTAGCAAAATGATTAATCCTCAAAATATTATTGAAGTCGGAACATATACAGGATACAGTGCATTATGTTTGGCAGAGGGGTTAACTAAATCTGGATCTTTACATACTATTGATATAAACGAAGAAACTACCAGCATTGCAAGGAGGTATTTCAACAAATCAGAATTTTCTAATAAGATACATCAACATATTGGTAATGGATTAGAAATTATACCTAAAATTGACTGTAATTTTCAACTTGCATTTATTGACGCCGACAAAGAAAATTATTCAGCATATTTTGACTTAATTATTGAAAAAATGGATATAAATGGTTACATAATTGCTGATAACGTTCTATGGAGTGGTAAAGTAGTAAATAAACAGCTTGATAATGAAACCAGAGCTTTAGACGAGTATAACAAGAAAATGATGAATGATGAAAGAGTTGAAACTATGTTATTAACTATAAGAGATGGCTTAATGATATCAAGAAAAATACGCTAAAATAAATTACAAAAAATATTTTATAAAAAATAATGTATTATTTTTGTAATAAAAAATGTTTGACAATTTAAAAGTCGCATTCCAAGATAAATCTGACTTTGATTTAAATAGATCATATTTTCTTTTCTTGGCAATTAGTAACCCTATCATTTCTAAAATATTAATTTCATTTCTAAAGATAGCAATGACATTCAGATTACCAGTATCTTCAATAATTGAAGCTACAGTATACAAACATTTCTGTGGTGGTATTGATATTAATAAATCTCAGACTACTATTGATAATTTATGGAAATCTAAAATAGGAACGATATTAGATTACTCAGCAGAAGGAAAGGAAACAGAAGATGATTACAATATAGTTATGCATCAAGTATTAGAATCTATTAACAAGGCAAAAGATACCAATAAAATTCCTTTTACAGTTTTTAAACCCACAGGACTAACAAGATTAAAACTTCTTGAAAAAATGAGCTCAAATACTACTTTATCAGATAGAGAAAAGCAAGAAAAAAAATTCTTTATTAGTAGAATAGAAAAAATATGTGAAAACGCAAGTAAAAATAAAGTTCCTGTTTTTATTGATGCTGAAGAAAGTTGGATTCAGGATCCAATAGATAAAATTGCTTTTGAAATGATGCTGAAGTTCAATAAAAATAAAGCATATATATTTAATACTATTCAACTATACAGAACTGATAGATATAAATACCTTGAACAACTTATTAAAGCAGGTAGAAGTAAAGATATATATATTGGCGTTAAACTTGTTAGAGGTGCATATCACGAACAGGAAATACAGAGAGCACTTGAAAAAAACCTTGCTTGTCCTGTACATACCTTAAAAGAGAATACAGACAAAGATTACGACGATGCTCTTGAACTATGTATGAAAAATATTGATTTAGTATCAGTTTGTGCAGGAACTCATAACGAAAACTCCTCAAAAAAATTAATTAATTTAATTGAAAATTACAATATTAAAAAAGATGATGATAGAATTTACTTCTCTCAACTTTTAGGTATGAGTGATAATATTTCTTACAATACTTCTAAAGCTGGCTTCAATGTTGCAAAATATGTTCCATACGGTCCAGTTAAAGATGTTATTCCATATTTAATTAGAAGAGCTGAAGAAAACACATCTATAGCAGGTCAAATGGGAAGAGAGTTAAAAAATATTGTTACTGAGAAAAGAAGGAGAAAATCTATTAAATCATAAAAAATTACTATAATCAGTAATTTTTAATTATCACAAATTTTTAATTCATTGTTAAAATAAAATTTCATAACGCGAACACTCTTATCATTATAATAACACAACTCAAACTCAACCGTTACTTTATCTCCTCTTAATGTGTTTTCAATTACAAAATATTGACATGGCTCTGAATTTTGATCAGATAAATCAAAATTAACATTACCATCATTTAGAACACCTAATAATTCATCTTTAGAAATATCAAAATAACTTAGTTGACACTCAGCCTTATCAGTAAAAATTGTTTTGTCATTTACTAAATGTGATATAACTCTTTTGTCCATATTAAAGTAATCTATATAAGCATAAAAGGTATTCTTCAACCTATTCTCTGGACCCATTGATAAAAAGAAAATTGAAATTAGAACTCCAAAACCAAAAAAAGAAAGTCTTCTTAACATATTTATAGAGTAGACATTATTAAATTTAAATCTTTGAATGGAATTTTAAAGTTCTTACTTAATGTTTTATTTGTTAGATAACCATTAAAAGTATAAACTCCTTTTCTTAGAGATTCATACCTTCTGATAGCACTACCAATACCTCCCTCTTCAGCTATAATTAATAAAATAGGTGTTAAGATATTACTTATTGCTATTGAGGCAGTTCTTGAAACTCTAGAAGTTATATTAGGAACACAATAATGAACTACATCATGCTCAACATATGTAGGATTATTATGAGTTGTTAATTTAGATGTCTCAAAACTTCCACCTTGATCAATACTAACATCAATAACTATAGCTCCATTTTTCATATCAACAACCATTTCCTCACTTACAATACATGGTACTTTGCCATTACCTACTTGCTGAGCTGAAATAACTACGTCTGCTCTTTTTAAAGCTTTTGCAAGTACTTTAGGCTGGATTGATGATGTACTTATTTTTTGATTGATATTATTTTGGATCCTTCTAAGTTTAGAAAAAGAATCATCAAAAACAATAACTGACGCTCCTAAACCTAGTGCAGTTCTGCAAGCATATTCAGCTACAGTGCCAGCTCCTATAACTACAACATTAGTTGGAATTGAACCTGTTATACCACCTAACATTAAACCTTTTCCGCCCTTAGTATTTGAGAGATATTCACTAGCAATTAATAATGAACTATTTCCAGCGATTTCACTCATACTTCTAACTATTGGTAATTTATCTTGTTTATCTCTAATAAATTCAAAACCCAAAGAGGAAATATGCTTTTTATTTAGCTCATTAAAATATTCAGTTTTTTGTGTACTCATTTGAACTGCAGAAATTAAGGTCTGATTAGAACGCATTAATTTAATCTCACTTTTTGTAGGAGGTTCAATCTTTAAAATCAAATCAGATTTAAAGACTTCTTCCTTAGAATATACTATTTCAGCTCCGTTTTCTGAATATTCTTTATCTGTAAAGCTAGAAGAGTCTCCAGCACCTTTCTCAATAACTATAGTATGACCGTTAGCTACTAATAAACCAACAGAATCTGGTGTTAAACTAACTCTATTTTCTTGAAAGGAAGATTCTTTAGGAACTCCAATTATCAATTGCATAAAATCAGGTTTTACTTCTAACATTTCTTCTTTTGGTAGAAGACCAATAGAACTAAATACTTTCTTTTTTCCCATAACTAAATAATTATTTCAATAATTCGATGCATTCCTTCTAATTTAATTTTTATAACTATCATATCATCTTCAACTAATGACGGAATCCTCTCTGGCCATTCAATAAAACAATAATTATCACTAGCAAAATATTCATTAACACCAATGTCTAATGCTTCACTTTCATTTTCTAATCTATAAAAATCAAAATGATAGATTTTCTGTGCATCATTAATTGCATATTCATTAACTATTGAAAAGGTAGGACTACTTACAATATCAACAGTACCTAATTGCAAAGATAACTCTTTTATTAGAGTAGTCTTTCCAACACCCATTTCACCATAAAATATATACCTTTTAGAAAAACTAGTATATTCTAAAATTCTGTCTGCAACTTGACTGATATCATTTAAATTATTTAATGTCAGTTTTAAAGACATAATTATTTAGATTTTAAGCTAATAACTGGTATCAACATTTCTTCCATAGAGATACCCCCATGTTGATATGTATTCTTATAAAGATTAGCGAACTTATTGTAATTATTTTGATATACAAAGTACAAATCTTCTTTCGCAAAAATATATTTACTACTTAAATTTTGAGATGGCAGGAAGTATTCATTTGGATTATTTATAACAAAAACATCATTTTTGTTAAAGTTTAAATTTTTACCCTGCTTGTACCTAAGGTTAGAATTGACACTTCTATCCCCTATTATACGAGAAGGTTTATTAACGTTAATTGTACCGTGATCAGTTGTTATAATTAAGTTAGCCTTTTGTTTTGCAATTTCTCTCATTATGTCTTTCAAAGGAGAGTGAGAGAACCAAGATGCTGTTAAGGATCTATATGCAGAGTCATCATCAGCTAATTCTTTTATAACTTTCATATCTGTTCTTGCGTGAGAAAGCATATCAACAAAATTATATACTATAACATTTAACAAATTAGACTTCATATTCATTATTTTAGATATTGTTTTTCTTCCAGAATCAATATTTGTTATTTTAATATAACTAATTTTATCCCTTCCCTTACCTAAACGTTGAAAATTATCTAATAAGAAGTCATTTTCATAATTATTTTTACCACCATCATCTTCATCATTTTTCCATTTTTCAGGGTATTTCTTTTCTAATTCAGATGGTAATAGTCCTGAAAAAATAGAATTTCGAGAATATTGAGTGGAAGTAGGTAGAATACTTGTATATAAATCATCATCTATTAAATTAAAATCTTCTAAAATATATGGTTCAATAATTTTCCATTGATCGTATCTTAAGTTATCAATAAGAATCATATATGTAGGTATTTCATCAGTAACTAGTGGAATAACTTTTTTGCGAATTAGATTATGAGACATCAAAGGAGAATTTATTCCAGATAACCAATCTTTATAATTATTCTTTACAAATTTAAAGTATTGGGAGTTAGCATCAGATTTCTGCATTTCTAATATTTGCTCAATACTATTATCACCAATTTTTTCAATTTCTAATTCCCAATAAATTAATTTTTTATAAATTTTGTACCATTCTTCCTTATCCAAGTTAGAAGATATTTTTAAACTTAAGTTTCTGAAATCTTGTTGATAATTACTAGTTGTTCTTTGATCAACTAATCTATTTGAATCTGTATTCTTTTTTATTGCTAATAGTATCTGATTTGGATTTACAGGCTTAATTAAATAGTCAGAAATCTTAGAGCCAATTGCCTCTTCCATAATACTTTCTTCCTCACTCTTTGTTATCATTATCACTGGAACATTAGCATATTTTTCTTTAATAATAGTCAATGTTTCAAGTCCATTAAGTCCTGGCATATTTTCATCTAAGAAGATTAAATCAAATGTATTTAAATCAAGGATTTCAAGCGCTTCATCTCCACTTTTCGCACTAGTTAAGTTGTAACCCTTGCTTTCCAAATATATAATATGTGGTTTTAATAATTCAATCTCATCATCTGCCCAAAGAATTTTAATCATATTTATTAGCTTTTAATTATAGAAAACGAAAACAAAATACGTTATTTGTGTATGCTTTCAAATAACAAAGATAAAATTATTAACGACCCAATTTATGGATTTATTACAATTGATGAGGGAATTATTAAAGATTTAATTGATCATAAATATTTTCAAAGACTAAGAAAAATATCACAATTAGGACTTTCACACTTAGTTTATCCTGGTGCACATCACAGTAGGTTTCATCATGCTATTGGATGTCTTCATTTAATGAATAAAGCAATAAGCCAATTAAGAAAAAAAGGGCATATAATTACTGATAAAGAAGCAGAGGGATTAAAAATTGCTATACTTCTACATGATATTGGGCATGGTCCATTTTCTCATGCTTTAGAAAATACAATAATTAAGGAACTAAGTCACGAAGAAATGTCATTGATTTATATGCAAGATCTTAACATCCAATTTAATGGAAAACTATCAATTGCAATACAAATATTTAAAGATAGTTATTCAAAAAAATTTCTTCATCAGCTTGTCTCTTCTCAACTAGACATGGATAGGCTAGATTATCTAAAAAGAGATAGTTTTTTTTCTGGAGTAACTGAAGGAAATATTGGAACAGAAAGAATTATAAATATGTTAGATGTTAGAGATGGTAAATTAGTTGTTGAAGAGAAAGGAATTTATTCTATTGAAAAGTTTCTCTTTTCACGAAGACTAATGTATTGGCAAGTTTATTTACACAAAACTGTTGTCTCTGCAGAACAAATGTTAGTTAAAATAATAGAGCGTGTTAAATTCCTTTTAAAATCTAAAAATAAAATCTTTGTTACTGCTTCATTAGAGATATTCTTAAAACAAGATTTTAACAAAAAAGATTTTAGAAACAATAGTGAATTAATACATTTATTTTCTGAAATTGATGATTATGACATATATACATGTCTGAAATATTGGAAAAAAAATGAAGATTTTGTACTTTCAGAATTATCTAAAATGATGTTGAATAGAAATATCTTAAAGACAAAGATTTCTAAAAAAGATTTTAGCAAAAATGATAAAGAAAAACTTATTGATAATTTTTGCAAACTTAAGAAATGTTCAACTAAAGAAGCCGAGTATTTTATTTTTTCAAATAAAATAAGTAACAGTACATATAATATTCAGCAATCTAATATTAATATCTTAATGAAAGATGAGAAGATTTTAGATATAACATTAGCCTCTGATCAATTTGATATTAAGGTATTAAACAAAACTGTAAATAAATATTTTCTCTGCTACCCCACAGTTTAATCTAAATCAATTAAAATAAATATAATTTTTTAGATTTGCATTATGATTTTTACAGTTCAACAAATAGCTGATTTTATAAATGGAAAAATAGAAGGAAATTCTCAAATATTAATAAACTCGGTTGGAAAGATTGAAGACAGCAAATCTGGAGATATTTGTTTCTTAGCTAATGAAAAATATATAAAGTACACTTACACAACAAAAGCTTCAGCAATAATAGTTGGAACTTCATTTAAAGTTGATAAATCAAAAATGATCACACCAGTTCTTATTAGAGTTGAAGATCCTTATTCATCATTTAGCAAATTACTTGAAATGTATAACAAAAAGAGATATGATAAGACTGGTATCTCTAAACATTCTGATATTTCAGAAAATTGCAAAATTGGAGAGAACTGTTTCATAGGGTCATTCACGAAAATTGAAGATAATGTAATAATTGGTGAAAATGTCAAGATTCACTCAAATTGCTACATTGGGGAAAATGTAATTATTGAAAAAAATTCTATAATATTCTCAAATGTTTCAATCTATCATGATACTAAAATAGGTGCTCATAATATCATACACTCTGGATCAATACTTGGATCAGATGGTTTTGGTTTTGCTGCAAATAATAATAAGTTTAATAAAATAATGCAAATTGGCAATGTAGTAACTAAAAAAAACGTAGAGATTGGAGCAAATACATGTATTGATCGAGCTACTATGGGCTCAACAAAAATATGTGCTGGAGTAAAACTAGACAATCTTATTCAAGTAGCTCACAATGTTGAAATTGGAGAAAACACTGTTATTGCTTCACAAACTGCTATTGCAGGATCTACAAAAATTGGTAAAAACTGTATGATTGGTGGACAAGTTGCTATAGCGGGACATTTAGTTATCGCTAATAAAGTAAAAATAGCTGGACAGAGTGGTGTTGCATCTAGTATAACAAAAATAGGCTCTGTCGTTCAAGGCCCTTTAGCTTTTGATATAAAACAGTTTCAAAGATCATACATATTATTTAAGAAGCTTCCTGAACTATTTAAAGCACTAGAATCAAATAAAAATATCAAGTAATGTCTGAAATGCAACAAACATTAAAAAATGATATTTGCTTTAGTGGTAAAGGAATTCACACAGGAGTTAAAACTAATATGAGATTATTACCAGCTAAAGAAGATACTGGTATTGTATTTGTAAGAACAGATCTTGAAGGAAAACCAATTATTCAAGCAGATATTTCTAATTTATTAAGCACAAATAGAAGTACTTGTTTAAAACAAGGAATTGCTGAAATACATACAGTAGAACATATTCTTGCCTCTATTATTGGCAATGGAATTGATAATTTAATTATTGAGGTAGATAATATTGAAATACCAATTCTAGATGGAAGTGCAAAAGAATTTTCAGAGAAAATACTTGAATCTGGTGTTCGAATTCAAGACTGCAAAAGAAAATACTTTGAAATCAAAAAAGAATTAAAATATTTTGATAAGGAAAGCGGCACCAAAATAATAGCTTCACCAGCAAAATCATATATTGTAGATGTTTCTATTGATTATGAATCAAAAATTTTAGGAATTCAAAATGCATCTCTTTCTAGTATTAAAGATTTCAATACAGAAATTGCTTCAAGTAGAACATTTTGTTTTCTACATGAATTAGAATATCTTCTTAGCAAAAAATTAGTTAAGGGTGGAGACATTAATAATGCCATTGTAGTTGTTGAGAAAGAAATTTCTGAAGATGCTTTACTAAATCTCAAGAACGAATTTAATAAAAATGATATTAGTGTTAATGAACAAGGTTACCTCAATAATCTTTCTCTAAGACATGTTAATGAACCGGCACGACATAAACTTCTAGATGTTATTGGAGATCTTTCACTTTTAGGAATTAGAATTAAAGGAAAAATCACTGCTTATAAGCCCGGACATAAAAACAATACTAAATTTGCAAAATATTTAAAAGAAATAATGAAAGAAGAAATTAATAAAACTGCTCCTAAAATAGACTTTACAAAAGAACCCCTTTACAATAAAGAAAAAATTAAATCAATATTGCCGCATAGAGACCCTTTCTTGTTTATTGACGAAATTAGAGAGATTGGTGATGATTATATTGTTGGTGTAAAGTTTGTAAAAGATACTGAAGACTATTTTAAAGGTCATTTCCCAAAAGAACCTGTTATGCCTGGAGTTTTGCAGTTAGAGACAATGGCTCAAACTGGTGGTGTTTTAATATTAAATACTGTAGAAGACCCTCAAAATTATCTTACTTTTTTCATGAAAATAGACAATGCAAAATTTAAACGCAAAGTTGTCCCAGGAGATACTATTATTTTTAGATTAAGTTTAATATCTCCTATAAGAAGAGGTTTGTGTCATATGCACGGAGTTGGTTTTGTAGATGGTAAAATCGTTGCAGAAGCAGACTTACTTGCTCAAATAGCACCAAAAAAATAAACTATGCATCAACCTCTAGCTTATATTCATTCAGATACAAATATTGCAAGAAATGTAGTGATTGAACCATTTGTTACAATAGAAAAAAATGTGTCTATTGGTGAAGGAACATGGATTGGAAGTAATGTAACAATAATGGAAGGTGCTCAAATTGGAAAAAACTGTAGAATTTTTCCAGGAGCAGTAATATCTGCAATTCCACAAGATCTAAAATTTAATGGTGAGTACTCACTTACTATTATAGGTAACAATTGTACAATTAGAGAATGTGCAACTATTAATAGAGGGACTTCAGCAAGTGGAAAAACAATAGTTGGAGATGATTGTTTAATAATGGCATATGCACATATAGCACATGATTGTATTATTGGCAATAATTGCATAATAGTAAATAGTGTGTCTTTAGGTGGACATGTAAAAATAGGTGATTTTGCAATAATAGGTGGACTATCAGCTGTACATCAATTTGCAAGCATTGGTAAACATTCAATGGTTTCGGGAGGTTCATTAGTAAGAAAAGATGTACCACCATATGTAAAAGCAGCGCGAGAACCTCTATCTTTTGTAGGTATTAATTCAATAGGCTTAAGGAGAAGAGAATTTTCAGACTCAAAAATTAAAGAAATTCAAGATATTTTCAGAATCCTTTATCAGAAAAATCTAAATAACACTCAAGCAATACTAAAAATAGAAACTGAAATTGATGCCTCACCAGAGAGAGATGAAATAATTTCATTTGTTCAAAATTCTGGACGAGGGATCATGAAAGGTTTTAATCAAAAATAATATTATGGCAACAACAGCAGATTTTAGAAATGGATTATGTTTTAACTACAATGGTGACCCTTGGAAAATAGTATCTTTTTTGCATGTTAAGCCTGGCAAAGGCCCTGCTTTTGTTAGAACTAAAATTAGAAATTTAAATACTGGAAGACTTTTAGAAAACACTTTTACTTCTGGAATAAAAATTGATGTCATTAGAGTAGAAAACAGAAAATATCAATTCTTATATTCAGAAAATAATGATTATCATTTAATGAATAATGAAGATTATGAGCAAATAATGATGCAAAAAGATTTTATTGAAGGTGTTGAATTCTTAAAAGAAGGAGGAATTATAGAAGTTCTTTTTCATGCGGATGAAGGAATGCCACTATCTGCACAAGTACCATCTCATGTAGTTCTTGAAATAACTTTTACTGAACCAGGTGTTAAAGGAAATACTGCAACTAATGCTACAAAGCCAGCAACAACTGAATCTGGTGCTGTAATTAATGTTCCATTATTTATAAACGAAGGAGACAAAATTAAAATTGATACAGAAAAAGGAGCTTATATAGAACGAATTAAAGAATAATGAAAAAACATAATTTTTCAGCAGGGCCATGTATACTTCCAAAAGAAGTATTAAAAGAAGCTTCAAAAGCAGTAATAAATTTTAATGACGATAATTTATCTCTTATTGAAATCTCTCACAGAAGCAAACCATTTGTTGACGTAATGAATAATGCAAAAGACCTTGTAAGAGAATTGCTTAATGTTCCTCAAGACTATTCAATATTATTTTTACAAGGTGGTGCAAGTTTAGAATTTCTAATGGTTCCTTTCAACTTAATGAAGATAAATGGAAATGCTTCATATCTAAACACTGGAGTTTGGTCAAGAAAAGCTATTCAAGAAGCTAAAGATTTTGGTAAGGTCTCTATAATTGGTGATTCATCTGATAAGAATTTCAATTACATTCCAAAAAATTATGAAATTCCAAATAATATAGATTATTTTCACTGTACATCAAATAATACAATATATGGAACACAAATAAAAAACTTTCCAATTTGTAAAACCCATCTAGTGTGTGACATGAGTTCAGATATCTTCAGTCGTAAAATTGATGTTAGAAAATTCGGATTAATATATGCTGGCGCTCAAAAAAATATGGGCCCTGCAGGAACTACACTTGTGATAGTAAAGAATGAAATCTTAGGAAAAACAAATAGAAAGATTCCTACAATGCTGAACTACCAAACTCATATAAATGGTAAAAGTATGTTTAATACACCTCCAGTATTTCCTATATACGTTTCAATGCTAACTCTAAAGTGGATAAAAGAACAAGGTGGTGTAAGTGTAATTGAAAAAAGAAATATCAAAAAAGCTAAACTATTATACTCTGAAATTGACAGAAATTCACTGTTTACTGGTACAGCATTAAGTGAAGATAGGTCATTAATGAATATTTGTTTTTTACTTAATGATGAATCAAAAAAAGATATGTTTGATAAAATGTGCGAAGATGCAGGAATTAATGGGATCAAAGGACACAGATCAGTAGGTGGGTATAGAGCTTCAGTATATAATGCAATGCCAATTGAGAGTATAAAAGTATTGGTTGATTTAATGAAAACACTAGAAAAAAATTAAAATGATAAAAATATTAGCAAACGATGGAATATCTCAATCTGGAATTAGTGCATTAGAGTCTAAAGGCTTTAAAATTGATACCAAACATGTCCCTCAAGATCAGTTAGCACAAGAAATCAACTCAAAAAACTATGAGGTGCTGTTAGTTAGAAGTGCTACTACAGTTAGAAAAAATTTAATAGATGCATGTCCTAAGTTAAAAATTATAGGAAGAGGAGGCGTTGGAATGGATAATATTGATGTTGTTTATGCTCGTGAAAAAGGAATAACAGTTATTAATACTCCAGCAGCATCATCTTCATCAGTTGCTGAACTTGTTTTTGCACATTTATTTGGAATGGTACGTTTCCTTTTTGATAGTAATCGCCAAATGCCATTAAGCGGTGATGCTGATTTCAAAGCGCTTAAAAAATCTTATGCTAATGGAACTGAATTAGCTGGAAAAACTTTAGGAATCGTTGGATTTGGCAGAATAGGAAAAGAGGTAGCAAAAAAAGCCATTGGTTTAGGAATGAATGTAATAGCCAATGATAAATTTGTTAAAGAAGAAGTTATTACGTTAGATTTTTTTAATGGAGACAAGAAGTCGTTTAAGATAGTCACACAAAAGTTAAAAGATGTTTTAAATAAATCAGATTTTGTCACACTACATGTACCAAAAGATGGAAATAAAGCAGTAATTGGTGCAGAAGAGATTGGATTAATGAAAACTGGAGCAGGAATTTTAAATGTTTCTCGAGGAGGTGTAATTGATGAAACAGCATTAATGTTTGCTCTTGATAAACAAAAATTAGCATATGCAGGATTAGATGTTTATGACAATGAGCCAAATCCAAGTATTCACATATGCATGCATAACGCTATTAGTTTAACTCCTCATATTGGTGCAGCAACTAAAGAGGCACAACAAAGAATTGGAACTGAACTTGCGGATCAAATTTCTAGTTATTTTGAAAAATAATTATGGCAAATATTCAACCTTTTAGAGCCATCAGACCAACAAGAGATAAAGCAAGTCTTGTTGCAACACGTTCATATCTTTCTTACAATGAAGAAACTATAAAAGAAAAATTAAATCATAATCCGTACACATTTTTACATGTAATAAATCCTGATTATAACAAAAATTTAAGGTCAGAAGGAAAAGCAAAATACGAACTAATAAAACAGAAAATAAAAAGCTTTATTAATAGTAAAATTCTTTTTAAAGAAGACTCTAGCAGTTACTATATCTACCAAAAAAGCGATAAAAACAACTCCTACACTGGAATAATAGCTGCAACTTCAATTAACGATTATTTGAATAATAAAATTAAAATACACGAACAAACAATTTCAAAAAGAGAAAAAATGTTCAGAGATTATTTAGATATCACTGAATTTAATGCAGAGCCGGTATTACTATCACATACTCCAAATGAAAAAATAAATATAATTCTGAAAAAATATGTAGACTTTAGATCAGAATATGAATTTACTACAACAAATAAATGTCTTCATAAATTATGGATAGTTAATGATTCTAAAGATATATTGAATATAACTAATTCTTTTAAAGAAATAGATACTCTTTATATTGCAGATGGTCATCATAGATGTGCATCTTCCGCATTGTTGTCAAAAGATAAACTGAGTGAAGAAAGTAATTATTTTATGAGTTTTTTAATTAATGAAAATCAATTGAATATCTTAAATTTTAATAGACTTATAAAACATACCAATAATTTATCTGTTGATGATTTAATAGATAGAATCAAAGTTTCTTTCAAAGTAACTATTAAAAATAATACCTTCACTCCTACATTAAAAGATGAAATAGGTATGTATATTAATAATAAATGGTATTCATTAATTGCAAGAAAAAAGAAATATTCTTCAATTTCATCATCCTTAGACCCATCAATATTAACTGATTATATACTTAAGCCTATTTTAAACATTAAAGATGAAAGAACAGATGAAAACCTTGCATTCTACAATGGAAATATTACGTTAGATGATATTAAACTAAAAGTAGATAATAAAGAGTATGCTGTCGCATTTATTCTAAAACCTATTCCTTTTTATTCTATTAAAAAAGTTGCAGATAACAATGAGATACTACCTCCCAAAAGCACATATGTAGAACCTAAAATTAGATCTGGCTTAACTATATATCCTTTAAAATAATGGGTATTAAAAAAAATCTTAAAAAATTACTAAATAGCATCCCAAAAGAGATAACTCTTGTTGCTGTATCAAAAACAAAACCTATTTCAGATATCCTTGTAGCATATGAATCTGGACAGAGAATATTTGGAGAAAATAAAGTGCAAGAATTAGAAATGAAACACACAAAATTACCATCAGATATAAAATGGCATATGATTGGTCATTTACAGAGTAATAAAGTGAAGTATATTGCGCCATTTATAAGCTTAATTCATGCTGTAGACTCATTAAAACTACTAAAAGAAATAAATAGAAGAGCAAAACAAAATAATAGAATTATTAATTGTTTACTACAAGTGCATATTGCAAGTGAAAGAACAAAGTTTGGTTTTGAAATTAATGAAATTAATGAAATTTTAGATGAATCTAGTAAATTTGAGAATATTTGCATTAAAGGTCTCATGGGAATGGCAACATTTACAGAGGAAAAATCACAATTAAATTCAGAATTTACTAAAATTAATAATTTATTTAAAAAAATAAAAAACAAAAAAATTAATACACTCTCTATCGGTATGAGTGGAGATTATGAACTTGCAATTAATAATGGTAGTACAATGATTAGAATTGGAAGTACTATATTTGGAAATAGAAATTAAAATGAAAAAAGTAATATCAACAAATAAAGCACCGAAAGCAATTGGACCATACAGTCAAGCTATTTTAAGTAATGATACTTTATATTGTTCAGGTCAAATAGCAATAGATCCGAAAACAGGTTGTTTAATTATTGATAATATTAAAAATGAAACTTCTCAAATTATGCAAAACATTTGTGCAGTTTTAGGAGCAGCAGGAATGAATACACAAAATATTGTCAAGTGCTCAATTTTTATTAAAAATATGAATGACTATGATGAAATAAACGAGATCTACTCACAGTATTTCAAATCAGAACCACCTGCTCGAGAAGCAATACAAGTTTCTGCTTTACCCAAAAATGTAAATGTTGAAATCTCTATCATTGCAGTTAAATAAATGAATCTTTCTAAGCAAATAATTGCTGGTAATATAACTGCTTTAAGTAAAGGTATTACATTATTAGAAAGTACGCTTGAAAGTGATGAACATAAGGCAAGAAAATTAGTTACTGATTGTCTTCCTGAAAGTGGTAATTCAATTAGAATTGGTATTACAGGAGTACCAGGGGCTGGAAAAAGCACATTCATTGAAACATTTGGAAAACTCCTTACAAGTAAAGGCAAAAAAGTTGCTGTTCTAGCAGTTGATCCAACATCTGATAAAACTCACGGAAGTATTTTAGGAGACAAAAGTAGAATGCATGAATTATCAACTGACAAAAATGCTTTTATTAGGCCAAGCCCTAATAAAGGAACGCTTGGAGGAGTCACAAATAAAACACAAGACAGTATTGTGTTATGTGAAGCAGCTGGATTTAATATTATTCTTATTGAAACTGTAGGAGTAGGACAAAGTGAGACAACAGTAAGTAATTTAGTTGATTTCTTTCTTTTATTAATGTTAGCTGGAGCAGGCGATGAATTGCAAGGTATTAAAAGAGGAATAATGGAACTAGCTGATGCTCTTATTATTACTAAGTCAGATGGTGAGAACATCCAAAATGCAAAGAATGCATGCTTAGAATACAAAAGAGCTTTACATATGTTTCCAGAGCTAACCAATGGATGGACTCCTCAAGTTGGTATATGCTCAGCGATTGAGAATTCAGGAATAACTAAAATATATGATATAGTTGAAAAATTTAACTTTCAAATGCTAGCAAATGGCTGGAAAGATGAAAATAGAGAAAAACAAAAAATATTCTGGCTACATCAAACAATAAAAGAAGAATATGGAAAAAAGAAATACCAAAATTTAATTAAACATAAACGTATTAAAGAATTTGAGAAACAAATTAAAAATGGAGAAAA
>ERZ1049444.605-NODE-605-length-32384-cov-5.863992_pt1 | contig 32384 bp, 26 predicted proteins | sample MGYA00383101_ERZ1049444 | MGnify/ENA primary metagenome ERZ1049444 (study PRJEB29581, sample SAMEA5548371) | metagenome | biome: marine; feature: coastal; material: water | depth 50 m | study: Short-term variability in the microbial, nano- and picoplankton...
CGGTTGCGTGAAATTCGCGGTAGCGAGATATCGATGGTTTTTCAAGAGCCCATGACCGCGCTTAACCCGGTTATGACAATCGGCAGCCAGATTGACGAGATCTTTCGCTTTCATGCGAACATGTCGGCCCAGCAGCGGCGCCAACGGGCGGTTGAGCTGTTGGACAGTGTACAATTGCCCGACCCCAAGCAAATCGTCAGCGCTTATCCGCATGAACTTTCAGGTGGCCAACGCCAACGCGCAATGATTGCTATGGCGCTGGCGCTTGAACCGAAAATTCTGATTGCCGATGAACCCACAACCGCGCTTGATGTCACAACACAGGCACAGATCCTGAAATTGATCAGCGATATGCAAGCTGTTCACAAAACTGGGGTGCTGTTCATCACCCATGATTTCGGGGTAGTCGCGGATATTGCCGACCGCGTGGCGGTGATGCAATATGGACGTGTGGTTGAGACCGGCACCGTCGACAAAGTGCTCAATCACCCCGAACACCCTTACACACAGGCGCTTATCGCCTCAGTGCCCAGTCTGACACCCCGTGCCGCACGAACACGTTCGGACGATATTGCGATTGAGACCGAAGAACTGCACAAGACCTTTGGAGGTGGCAGAAGCTTTTTTGGTCTTGGCCCGCCCAACCGTGTCGTACATGCAGTTAAAGACGTCACGGTCGAATTGCGGCGCGGCGAAACACTGGGCATTGTGGGCGAAAGCGGCTCTGGAAAATCGACCTTGGCGCGCTGCATGATACGATTGTTGGACAGCGAGAGTGGCAAGATTATGGTGGAGGGCGCCAATCTACGCACGGTGGAACGCGCGCAGATGCGACCCTGGCGGTCCAAAATACAGATGGTGTTCCAAGACCCTTTTGCCTCTTTGAACCCCCGCATCAAAGTTGGCCAGATTATCGCCCAAGGGCCGATGATTCAGGGGGCAAGTCGTGAAGAAGCAGAGGCGCGCACTCGCGAGTTGCTGGGCATTGTGGGGTTGGATGAACGGGCTTTTAATCGTTATCCGCACGAGTTTTCCGGTGGCCAGCGCCAGCGCATTGGTATAGCACGCGCACTGGCGCTGAACCCCGAAATTCTGGTTGCGGATGAGCCGGTTTCAGCACTTGATGTCTCGATACAGGCGCAAATTTTGAAACTGCTTGATGAAATTCGCGAAAGGATGAACCTGTCGATGCTGTTCATCACCCATGATCTGCGGGTTGCGGCACAGGTATGTGACAGACTTGCGGTAATGCGCTACGGTGAGATTGTTGAGACCGGTGCCACCAGTGATATTTTTGATGAGCCGCAACACAGTTACACCCGCGATTTATTGGCGGCTGTTCCGGGGCAAAACTGGGATCGCCAGACGACCGTATAACCCCGTATCACAGAGTTCATCCGTCGTCGCGCTGTGTTCCTATAATTGAGGCAAATTGCACCATGACCACCGACCCGAAGGCCCCCTACCCATCTTTGACGGATCTGTCCGAGGCGTTTGGCCAGAAAACGCTCAAACCCAGTGACGTGGTCGAGATCCAACTGGACCGCATAGCCCAGCGGGACCCGGTGCTTGGCAGTTTTCAGGCCATATACGCCGATGACGCAATGCGGGCGGCAAAAGCCGCAGATTCTGCAATAGAAGCAGGCCATCGTATCGGCCCGTTCCACGGCATTTCTTTTGCATTAAAAGATATATTCGATGTGGATGGCAGGGTGACCGCATGCGGCTCACTTGCGTTGCAAAACCGCATCTCTGACCGCAGCGGCACCCTAGTACGGCGCTTGATGGCAGCTGGCGGCATTCTGCTTGGCAAGACCAAGACCGTCGAATGCGCGTTGGGTGGATGGGGTACGAATCAACGTATGGGCACTCCGCGTAATCCGTGGGACTTGGATACGGCACGGGTGCCAGGTGGATCCTCTTCCGGATCTGGCGTCGCGGTGGCCAGCGATCTGGTCACCTGCGCCACGGGCACAGATACCGGCGGCTCGGTGCGCCTCCCTGCGGCCTACTGCGGCCTTACCGGGCTCAAAGTCAGCAAGAACTATCTACCCACAGACGGCATCTATCCGTTGTCTCACACATTGGACACCCCCGGCCCGATGGCACGCTCGGTCGCAGATGTCGCACTGATGCTCGCAGTGATGCGCGGCGCAGAGGCTTGGGCCATCGATCAGGACATGAAAAACGGTCAAGGTCTGTTTGCCTTTCAGCGCGCCAGTGTGCGCGGATTGAAACTTGGTATTATTGACAACAGTGAGCGGCAGGTCTGTGATGCAGATATGTTGAAAAGCTATGATGCTGCGGTGGACCGTTTGGCGTCGCTGGGTGCAGAAATTGCGGTGTTTAGCGCGCCAGACCGCTATGGAGACCTTGCTGACGCCAACGGAGCGATAACCATTTTTGAGGGCTATGGGTATCACAAAGCACTCTATGAAGTGGCCCAAAACCCGATGGATGAAGACGTGCGCAAACGCATGCTGACCGGACGCGGGATGACGGCCGAAAGCCATGCATCAAACCTACGCCAAAAGACAACCACGCAGACCCGGTTTCAGGCCGCAATGAGCGGTTTCGACGCCCTGCTCACACCGACAGTCACCCAAGCTGCGCCCAAATTAAGCGATATTGATCAAGACATCTCTCCGGGGCATTTCACCCGGCCGTTCAATTATCTCGATATGGCGGCTTTGTCCCTGCCAATGGCCCCAACCCCTCAAGGGCTGCCCACCAGCCTACAAATTGTCACGCGTGCCGGTCATGAAGCCCTGAGCCTGCAGATCGGAGCGGCCTTCGAGGCCGCGTTGGGCCCAAGGCACCAACCCGACCTGTCAGCCCTGTAAGCGCCTATCAAACCCTTGGTTCTGCCGTGCCCAGATTATGGCGCGTCTAGACTATGCGACAGAACATTAAGCAGCAGCCGAGATACAGTATTGTCAAAGTTATTCCACGGCAGGCTGCCACAAAATGTGATTGAGCCGACCGAAAAAACCCGACCGCCGCCTTCGGTCTCAAAATATACCATATCCGCGCGCCGGACCGCATCTTCGGGTCCGCCCGACAGATTGGTCAGATGAGTCAACTGCTCTTCGGGAACAAGCATAAATTCGTTCTCAGTATCATGGGATTGCGCGAGAATAGTAATGTCATGACCGCTATCGAGCATCGCATCGGTCCGGTCCAGTTCAAATCCTGCAGCGCCATTGCCACTAAAGCCAAAGTCACCAATCACATCAGTCTCGATGCCCTCGAACACCCAATCGAAATTTGGATCGTAACAGACGCGGTGATAGGGCATGCCGGTGAAAACGCCCTGCGCGGTAAACCCGACACCAACTAATTTTTGCGGCGCACGCCCACTGCGGCGCCACAGGCCGCCATAAGCCCCATCAAAGGCGTTATAATATTCTCCCGGTTCTGAGGCCCAAGCGCGCAAGCCATCCTCGGCCCGGCGAATTTCCAACAGAGCGGGATCCTCGTTGTGACGCGCGATACGCCAATAAAACCCGTTGCCCCCGAGATAATGCAGCGCGCCCCCCTGATCGCGGTACGCGGTGAGCGCGTCCAGTGTCTCAGCAGTGTGATATTCCGGATGGCTGCCGGTAACCAGAGCCGCGTATCCTTGCAGTGCCGCGACACCGTCGTTGTGCAACTCTTCATCGGTGACGATGTCATACTCGAGCCCCTTGGCGTGCAACCAAGAAATCAGGTGGCTATCGGCCTGAAAGTGCCGCAATCCAGAACATTCGGCCTGACCAAATGTCAGATAGCCGGGGCGCATATTAAACAAAGGCCGCCTGTGCGAGGCATGACATATCCCCGATCCATCGCGATGGTTGTTGTAGGTCGACAAACCGTAATCGCTAAACACTGCAGGGTTGTTAGGATAGGCCCCCCAGTCTTTAATCCGCTCAAGCCACGACGGCTCGTAATCGGGCCGTGCATGGTTGCCGTAAATCACATAGGTAAAAGTCGATACCAAAACACAAAGCTTGGCTCGAGGTTTACCCAGTTCAGGGCAGACAAAAAACGGCATTGCGTCATAGGCATCGCCACAGCTGATGCGCATCACATAAGCCCCACTTGGCAGATCGGACGGGATAACAAAACTGAAGTCCGCCTCCCAGTTAAAGTCGTAAATCTCGTCTTGATGAAACGCAATCGCGGCATAGTGTTCGGGCCTGTGCCGCCAGTTCATTTCGCTGGCGTCCCAAAGCGCTCCGGTCACCGCCCGCGTTGGCGCATTCACCAGTATGAAATCAGGGCCTGTCTGCGCGGGCACTGTCATTCCCGAAATGTTGTGCGCAAAATCCCAAGCTGCAATAACGCTGCCGTCAGCCGTAATTTGTGGCGCCTCGATCTTGCCGTTAAAACATGACACTGCGCCCACGGGCCCTGTGGGTCCGGGCGCTGCCGCGATCAACACCACCTCTTTCTGGATCAAATCAACTGCGCCACGGCCCTCCGAATGGGCCTGTGTTTGGGCCTGTGTTTGGGCCTGTGTTTGGGTCGACAGGACCGACACATCTTCAAGTAAGATCGTCATCCTGCCCGACGTCTCAACGGTTGCCTGCACCCGCGCCCATTGGCGCAGCGCCACCGCCCCGGGGGTGGAAACCGCCGCGGCGCCGGCACGCAGGGTGACCCCACCTTGCGGATTTAATTCAAGCGCAAATTTTCCAAAGGATAACAGGGTCTGTGTCGCCGGCGTTTGCAGCGTTGGATACAGCATCAATGATAAGGTCACCGCGCGCTGCGCGTCCAGCACGAGTGGTGCGACAGTTAAAAGATGCGATCCGGGATGAAAGCTTTGTCGACGGGAGGGAAATTTCTGGTCTGGGAAGAACCTCTCGCACCGGTGTTCAACAAGCCCGGCACCAGCCGGATTGGGGTCAGCGCTTATCGAGCGAAACAACCGCGCCTCGTAAGGTGCGTCCGATTGCGAAGACACCATAAAATCAATCTTATCGCCCGGTCGAGCCGAGAGCTTATCACTGTAGCCAACCAAAGAAACTGTTTGCATCCCACACCTTTTTATCAAAAGCCAGTCTGCGGCCCCCGCTCAGTCTGTCTTATCTTGGACCACACCGCAAGGCGTGTCGAAGTCTTTCCCGGAGCCATCAAAACAGACTAATCATGACTGACCAAAGTCAATGATGCCTCGCTGGATTTTCGTGATTTTTTAAATCGCTTTCAACATTCAAACAGTATTTATGCCCTGTTCGGATTGTTGGTTAAAGTCAATTTTCCTCTGGTGATGGAGATGCTGTCGCAGAGAAATACGCCTATGTAATATATGATTGGGACTGCTTAAACCGATGCGACGCGCGCTTTACCCAGTCAACGCGCGCCAATATGGTCAACAGATCAATTAAAAGATGACAGAATAGTCCCGATTGTCGTCTCAAGCGCCTCATTTTCTTTTTCGATTTGATCGATTTCTGCACGCAGCTCTTCTATACGCTCTTTGCGGCTTTCCATAACCTTAGTTACTTCGCTCAGCAAACCTTCAAGTTTTGCGCTCAGGTCTTCTTCATCACTCATCTGTTCGATCCCTCTAAAAGGCTAGGTTTACTGGATAAAATATTTCACATTCCACAGTGAAAGTAAAACCTTGTTTTGACGCAAAACCACCGCACAGAATCATTTAAAAGATCAAACAGTGTTAATTTTTGATCATATTTAAAAAGCAGGCACCGCAAGCCAGAACAATTAGATAATCGTATCTTTAAAAGTTTACGTCACTTCCAGTAAGTCAATTGCTGACGCTTGCATGGTCTGAAAAATTCACAGAGGCAAAACACAGCGTTGCTTATCGGTTCAATGATGTGGCACACAGGGCACGTTGCTGCACACAGGGAGTACCCTCATGGTCTTTGACCGGTCAATAAAAATAGCCCCATCTATTTTATCTGCAGATTTTGCCAATTTCGGTGCTGAGATCCAAGCCATCGAGGCAGCCGGATGCGATTGGGTGCATGTGGATGTCATGGATGGACATTTTGTACCGAACCTGACGTTTGGCCCGCCACTCTGCGCTGCCATCCGGCCACACATCAAAACAGTTATGGATGTGCATCTGATGATTGCGCCGGTGGATCCCTATATTGAGGCCTATGCCAAGGCCGGCGCTGATATCATTACCGCCCACCTTGAGGCGGGACCCCACGCACATCGCACAATGCAAGCGATCCGCGCGAACGGTGCCAAAGCCGGAATTGCGCTTAATCCCGCCACCCCGGCACACGAGATTGAATATCTGCTTGATATGATAGATCTGGTTTGCGTAATGACGGTCAACCCCGGCTTTGGCGGACAAAAATTCATTACCTCGCAGATCGACAAGGTGCGCCAGTTGCGCCAGATGATTGGTGATCGACCCATCCATATCGAAATAGATGGCGGCGTTACCCCCCTAACAGCGCCTTTGGTTGCCGAGGCGGGTGCCGATGTACTTGTTGCCGGATCAGGTGTATTCAAGGGTGGATCAGTCTCAAACCCCGCCCCTTATAAGACCAATATCAGCGCCATTCGCGCTGCAACGGAGGAACGATAAATGGCCAGCCCCCCAGCCTGTGACTTTCATTGGCAGGCCCCCGACTTCACCCTGCCCGGCACGGACGGAAAAACATATACACTCGATGGTATACGTGGTCGGAACGGCACATTGGTGATGTTTATCTGCAACCATTGCCCCTATGTGACCTCAGTGCTTGAACGACTGATTGCCGATGTAAAAACCATTCAAGCCCTACAGATCGGCGTGGTCGCTATCAGCGCAAATGATGCGCAAAGCTATCCCGAAGACAGCTTCGAAAACATGCAAAAAATGGCCAGCACAAAGGGCTTTCCCTTTGCCTATCTCTATGATGAGGATCAGTCAGTGGCGCAGGCCTATAACGCGGTTTGCACCCCGGACTTTTTTGGCTTTAATGCCAGCGGTGGGCTTCAATATCGCGGCCGGCTCGACGCGGCAGGCCGCAACCCTGCACCTGAGGGACTAAGGCGTGACTTGGTTGAAGCCATGCGCATGATTGCCGACACCGGTGCCGGACCGCAGAATCAGATCCCATCAATGGGATGCTCGATCAAATGGCATAACCCCGTATGAGCCGCGACGCATGACCCGGATCATCTTTGACCTTGACGGAACGCTGATCGACAGCGCGCCCGACATTCACCTCGCGGTAAACCTGATGCTGTCAGAGCGAAATCTTGCACCGCTCGATCTTGCAGATGTCACCGGGTTTATTGGGAACGGTGTGCCAAATCTGGTACGCTTGGCGATGCAGGCCCGCGATATCGACATGACCCAGCACGAGGCCTGCGTGACGTCTATGGCGCACCATTATGGTCAGGTGAACGGCCAGTTGACCCGCTTATACCCCGGTGTGCGCATTGCTCTTGAACAATTACAGCGCAACGGACACACGCTGGCCCTGTGTACCAACAAACCGCTTGAGCCCGCCCGCCAGATTGTCGAGACATTTGAGCTGACCCCATTGTTTGACCAGATTATTGGTGGCGACAGCCTGGCACAGCGCAAGCCCGAGCCTGCCATGCTCCTGGCCTGCCTAACGAACGGCAGCGGACTTTATGTCGGTGATAGCGAGGTGGATGCAGAAACCGCAGATCGCGCAGGCGTACCATTTGCGCTTTTCACCCAAGGCTATCGCAAGACGCCGGTTGCGCAACTGGTACACAGGTATACGTTTGACGATTTTAGGGATCTGGCGGCGATTGTTGAGCGTTTCGCAAACCGTCAAGACTAAATTGAAATAGCGTCCGGCCCCTGCTGGCCGCAGCGCCTCCAAAGCAGTGACTGCAAAGATTGCAAGTGCTAAGCGTAATTGAACTTTGAACAAGCCCAAGATCATGGTATGGCTGCTGGTGTAGAATATTGCATTCAACGTCCGTAATTTATGCGGCGTCTGTATTTTTTAGCAACTTGTTTATCTAAAATATTTATAACAGGACACAACATATGTTCAGAATTTCTTTAATGCTCGCATTGTTTGCCCCAGCATTTGCCATGGCCGACGCCGAAAGTGCCATATCATTCGGCGGAGATTATTTTGCCGCAGGGAATACCGTAGAGACAGCGCAACCTGGCCCGAATGATGTGTTTCTCGCCGGCGAATATGCCACGGTCACAACACCGGTTCAGGGCAACGTGCATGCAATGGCCCGTAACGTCCGAGTTCACGCATCTGTTGCGGGTAATCTTTACGCCGCCGGACAGGATATTTTAATCACCCAAACCGTTACTGGGAATGCAAGCCTTGGCGGCTATACGATTGAGATTGACAACAATATCGGTGGAAATCTGCGAGCTGGTGGCACCAATCTGACCTTAAGAGGCACAGTGGACGGCACGGCGATTATGACCGCGAAAAACTTGCATATCTCAGGCACAATTGAAGGTGATGCGCTTCTAAACGCGAAAAACATCACCTTTGGCCCCAATGCGCAGATAAAGGGTCAGATCACGCTTTATCAAGGGGATCACGAAAATAGTGCAATTCCATCCTCAGTCGCACCAAAAGACCGCATCACAATAAAAAGAGACGCGGACTGGGATAGAGAAGACCATTCCATGCCTTGGAGTTTTGCCGACTTTTTCGGTGGGATTGGACTCGGAATCATAATTCTGGTCACGGCAATCGCCGTGGTGTTTTCCACAATTGCACCGACGGCAACCGCAAAGATTTCTGAACTTGGAAAGGGCAGTATTGGGCGCAGCTGGTGGATTGGATTTTTAACCTTCTCCGTCCTGATCGGCGGTGCGATTGTCCTGGCAATGACGATAATCGGATTGCTGGCCACACCTGTTATTGCGCTCATAGTGGCGTTGACTGCGCTGGCAGGTCTGGTCGCAGGGGCGTATGGGCTTGGTGCCAGACTGACACAGCTTGTCGGGCGCGACGCCGCATTGAGCAAGGTCGCAGTGTTGCGCGACGCACTGACCGGAATCATAACAGCGGTCCTGATCCAGTTTGTACCGTTTGTCGGTTGGATCGCCCTGTGGTTGGTGGTGTTATTTGGCATTGGTCTACTGTCGCGCTGGTTGTTTCAACCACCACTTTTCAAGCCAGATGCCGCCCCCGGAGGTGACGCCTCTTAGGTCAGAGTAAAGCGGTGAAGGTCACAATACTTCACGCGTTAGACCAGCCCTGCACATCAAGCCCGCACTGTCACGCTTCAAGCGGCAGGCGGGTTTCCACCAAGCGCGCCATAATTGAGGCACCCACGGGTAAAATTTCCTGCCCCAGTGTGAATTGTGGGTTGTGCAAAGGCATTGTCCCAGTGTGGCCGACGCGGCAATAGGCTCCCGGTACTGTTTGCAGCATATCAGCAAAATCCTCAGAGGCGGTATCAGGCGCGACATTTGTCGACACGTTATCGGGACCAACAATATCAGAGGCCGCCTCAAGATACGCCTGCGATAAATCTGGATCATTTTCCAAAACATTGAACAACGGCCGCAACTCAAGCACCACTTCAACACCAAAGGCCGTAGCAAACCCGTCGCATAACGCTTGCAAACGCTGGGTGGCGGTCTGATACACATCTTGCTCAAAATAACGGATTGTACCCGCAAGTGTCGCCATTTCAGGCACCACATTATACGCACTACCAGCATGGATTTGGGTGACTGATAGCACGCAGGTTTCAAGCGGCGGCACGTTACGGCTTATGATGCTTTGGATTTGCGACACCAGCCCGGACGCAATGACAATCGGGTCGCGAGATTGGTGCGGCATCGCCGCATGACTGCCCAGACCACGGATCACAATGTCAAAAAATGCGGCCCCCGCCATTGCAGGCCCTTTGCAAATTTCAAAGCGACCCGGTTTCCCATTGGGAGCATTGTGCATGCCGTAGATCTCATCGCAGGGAAACGTTTGAAACAAACCTTGTTCCATCATCGCCATTGCGCCGCCCAAGCCCTCTTCGGCGGGTTGAAAAATTAACGCCACCGAACCGTCAAAATCTCTCGTTTCTGCCAGATGCTTGGCCGCTCCCAGCAGCATGGTCGTATGCCCGTCATGACCGCAGGCATGCATCTTGCCAGTTTGGGTCGACTGATAGGCCAACCCAGTGTTTTCGTGAATAGGCAGCGCATCCATATCGGCGCGCAATCCAATACGCCGGTTGCCGCGCCCCTTACCGTGCAGCAGCCCCACCACCCCAGTGTTACCAATCCCGGTGTGCACTTCGTCTACGCCAAAAGCCCGCAACCGTTCGGCAACAATCTGGCTGGTTTTATGCTCTTCAAAGCCGATCTCGGGATGCGCGTGCAAAGTCTCAAAAATACCGCGCAATTCATCTTCGGCAGCGGCAATTATCGGCAAAATATTCATCATAAGGTCCCTTTTGACGGCACAGGTTGACACAACGTATATCCGGCAGTTTCAAACAAGCAAATGTTTTGATTACCTTTGATGGTTTACCTGCTTTGATACCACCCACCATCAACAGAATCTGCCTAATACACACCCCGGGCCTCAGATATTTTCACTCCTTTGGACCAGGCACCCATTTCACCACCGTCTACGCCCGATATCCTATACAAAAAACGCATCTCGGGAAATTCACCTTGTAAGTGCGCCGCAGCTGTCGATGATAGTCGGACCCTCGATTGGGGGTATCTGAACGCATTGGAGGCCCATGAGATGTCGAAACCCGTTGCACCGACCCGAGCTGATGCAATGTCCGCTGGTAAACAAGTAATCGAAAGCGGTCAGTTGGAGCGGCGATTGACTGATTTGGTGGCGCTGCGCACCGAAAGCCAAGACCCGGCGCAGACTGCTGTATTGGAACAGTACTTGCGCGAAATGATGCGTCCGATGTTGCTTGAAATGGGATTTGACGTCGCCCTGCATGACAATCCAGTCCTCAAGGCTCCGCCGCTGCTTCTGGCCAGTCGTGTTGAAAACCCCGAGCTGCCCACGATCCTGATCTATGGCCATGGCGATGTCATCCATGGCCAGGATAACCAATGGAACCCCGGGCTCAGCCCGTTTGCAACAGTGACACTCGACGGCATGATGTACGGTCGTGGTACGGCCGATAACAAAGGCCAGCATCTGATCAATTTCTTGGCGCTTAAAACTCTAATCGATCTGCGTGGGTCACTGGGGTTTAACGTCAAGGTTCTGATCGAGATGGCCGAGGAGATCGGATCACCCGGCCTGGCCGAGTTTTGTGCCGCACAGCGCGAGGCCCTGGCCGCTGACGTGCTGATTGCATCAGACGGTCCACGGTTGATGCCTGAGATTCCAACCATGTTCATGGGGTCGCGCGGGGCAGTCAATTTCGACCTTGAAGTGTCTTTGCGCAGTCGTGCGCACCACTCAGGCAATTGGGGAGGCTTATTGGCCGACCCCGCAACTATTTTAGTTCAGGCACTGGCCAGCCTGACAGATGCGCGCGGGCAAATTAAGATTGCGGAATGGCGTCCCTCAAGTCTGACCTCTGATATTCGCGCGGCACTGGCGCAACTGCCCAGCGAGATTGGCGGCGATGAAGTCATTGATCCAAACTGGGGCGAGGTGGGATTGACCTCAAATGAGCGGGTCTTCGGATGGAATTCATTCGCAGTTCTGGCGATGAAAAGCGGCGTGCCAGACGCACCGGTCAACGCCATTTCAGGCCATGCCAGTGCAACCTGCCAGCTGAGGTTTGTCGTGGGAACCGACGCCGATGACATCGTGCCATCGCTGCGCCGGCATCTGGACCGCGAAGGATTTGACCAGGTTCGCATTAGCGCCACCGATAAAGTCGCCTTTCAAGCCACCCGGTTGAACCCAGATAACCCTTGGGTTCATTTTGTCGCCTCGTCTCTGGAACGCAGCACGCAAAGCCCGCCGCACATCCTGCCCAATCTGGCCGGATCCCTGCCCAACAATTGCTTTAGCGATATTCTCAATCTGCCAACAATCTGGATCCCCCACAGTTACCGTGGCTGTGCCCAGCACGCCCCGAACGAGCATATGCCGATCGCGCTCTTGCATCAGGCGTTTTTGGCCATGGTCGGTCTTTATTGGGATTTAGGGGAAACCAAAGGACCGCGCAGTGCGCCCCGCCACACTGGGCCGTAAGAACTGGCTGTTCATGGGATCAAAAGCAGGCGGCAAATCTGTAGCGATAGCATATACGCTCATTGAGACCGCCAAGATGAACGAGGTGAACCCTGAAGCCTGGCTCGCTTGGGTGCTCGAACGTATCCAAGATCATCCCGTCAACCACATCGCAGAGTTGCGGCCGTGGGCCTATCAGGACATGATAGACACTGCAGAGCGTGATGCAGAGGCCGCAAACGCCACTTGATTAAACGAAGCGTTGATGCAACGTATGAGGGATCAATACTTAATTACAAAGCTCCCTTTTCCTTTGCCAGATTGTGCCACTCTCTGATGCCCACTGTGGCGCTGCAATGCCTACTGTGGCGCTGCTTTTTGATCAGAGCCTGATCCGTCCGCAGGATCGGGGGCGGCTCTACCAAGGTATTGCGCAAGTTGCCTCCAAAGACGAAAGTGCACCATGGCAACCGAATTAGAGTTCTCCAGTGCTGCGCTGACCCTTGCGGCTAGACGGCACATCCGGGTGTTTCAGGTACACCAGTTTCTCGATCGTTTTGCGATGGGTTTGACAGTTGCCGTTGTTCCACTGGCGTTGACCGATCGAGGCATGGACCTCTTCCAGATTTCCCTACTTTTTGGGGTCTATTCACTGACGACCATGACGATGGAACTGCCGTTCGGTGGATTGGCCGATACCATTGGACGCAAACCAGTCTTTCTGGCTGCGGTCGTCGCCAGCGTGGTCTCACTCGCACTCTTTCTTTCGACAAGCGATTTCCATGTTCTCGCGCTCTCATTTGCCTTCATCGGTTTTGGACGTGCACTACGGTCGGGCACACTCGACGCTTGGTTCGTTGAAACTTTCAAAGCCGCTGCGCCGAATGTGGATATCCAACCAGCTCTTGCAAAAGCCCAATGGGCCAATGCCATGGGCTTGGCCATGGGGGCTGTTTGGGGGGGGCTTCTGCCTGATCTTTTAGGCTCGGTGACAGAAAGAGTGGGTTTCAGTGTCTATGATGTTTCTTATGCGGCTAGTTTGGCAGTGATGCTTGGAGTGTTCATCTACACCTTGTTTGTCATTGCGGAGAAACCACGCCCGCTGAACCCCCAAGCTCTTAAACGGGGGTTTACAACTGTGCCTCTGGTGATCAGGGACGCAAGTCTTATCGCCCTGAGAAATCCGGCGTTGTCGATGCTTTTGGCAGCTTTGGTGTTTTTCCTTATGGCGACCAATCCAGTCGAGGTAATCTGGCCGACCCATGCAAAGCCAATGCTGGAGGAAGGCTATGCAAACGCAGTCATAGGTATCCTGACCGCTGCCTATTTTTTCTCAATCGCGTTCGGCGCATCGCTGTCTCCTCGCATCAGTCGGATTTTCAGACGGCGGCATACAATGACACTTGCGGCGGCGTTTGCATGTTTGGCCGGTTTTCAGATCGCACTGGCTTTACAAGGCAGCATCGTCGGCTTTGTAACGGTTTTCATCCTGTATTCTGTTTTCCTCGGAGTTTCAGAGACGCCAGCCAGCAGTATTCTACATAGATGCGTTGAAGACCGTCAGCGATCCACAATGCTGTCTCTGAGGTCGCTGGTGCAGCAACTCGGAGCAGCTTTGGGCCTGATTTTGGCCGGCTTTATCGCTGAGGTCTACTCCACACCCACGGCTTGGGTGATCGGTTCCGTGTTTCTTGTCTTAGCTGTGCTCCTGATCAGCATCCTCGCCAAACGGCTCACTTCAGAGAATGACTAGCGGCCATTCGTCCGACATGCAGCCTTCCGCTTTTTCTTCTATGCAGAAATGCGCTGAGACCACCGCCTTTTCGTATACCAATTGACCCAAAACGACAAAGTGGCTGCAAAGTTGTATAATAATTATTTTGGAAAGAACGTGAACAAATCGGAAGCAACTTCATGCAATGGGAATCAGTATGTCAAAACTTGGAAAAATGAAAGCCATCGGCACCTATTGCATCTCCTGTTGGATGACGACAGCATAGATTGAAGAGATCAAAACCCAGAAAGTTTTTTCAGTAATCTGGACTGATTGACTTCAATCCCTTTCTTTCCGCAACTCACAATCCAATGGGATGCGTGAAACCTGAGCGGTCCAATCTCAATAATTTTTCTCTTCTCGATAAAATCAGCGCAGCGAAACTGCATAATGCAAATTTTGGGTCAGGTAATAACTCAAACGAAACTCCATTACGCCGCCGGAAATGCCAATAGCGCGGCGCTCGACCTCCATAACCGGCGTGTTAACGGCCAAAGCCAGAAGACTTGCCACTGCCTCTGGGACCGCCACAGCGCGCAGTTGTTCATCGGCGCGTGCGATGGTGATGCCATAGTTTCGTTGATATAACGGATACAGTGCATTAGGCAGACCGCCGCGATCTTTCAATCCGGGAAACTTCACTACATCCAGCACTGATTGCTCGGCGCAGACTACGGCGTCATTGATTGATCGCACACGCATCACCTCGAACACTGATGCCCGTGCCGCCAGTCCCAAAGCCGCCGCCTCGCGGGCATTTGCGGGACGTTTACGCACAGTCTCGGAGACCAGCTGTGGAATCACCTGCGCGCCATCGCTTTGACGCAGGCGGAAAAAATGAAACAGCGAGGTCTCGTCGGTGGTGGTGGCCACAAAAGTGCCCTTACCTTGGTGGCGCTCTACCAAACCGGACAGCTCAAGCTTGCTGAGCGCTTTGCGCGCCGTGCCCTGACTGACCGCGTATTGCGCTGCCAAATCAAATTCACTTGGCAACATCACCCCAGGTGCCAGTTCCCCGGAGATAATCCGCGCCATCACCGCGTCATAGACCTGTTGATACAGCGGCCCTGCCGGCCCAGAAAGATCATCCATCACATTTGCCTCTTTAACAATCCAAAACCCATCAAAAACACACAGATCAATTATTATGTAATTACTCTTGTATAAGACTAACACACCGTGGTAGAAAAACAAACCATTCATTCAAGATGCTTTAAGGAGTGACGTTTTGACAATTCCACAATTGCTGGTCCACGACCACAAAGACAATGTCGGTGTCGTGGTCGTAGAGGACCTAACCGCCGGTACAGAAATGCTCTGTGTCGTGACCCACGACAATTCCGATTTCACCCTGACAGCCAATGCCGATATTCCGATCGGTCACAAAGTCGCTTTAAAACCCCTGAGCGAGGGCGACACCGTGATCAAATACGGTGAAGACATCGGTCGCATGATCGGATCTGCGGGCATCGGCGATCACTTACATACCCACAACTGCAAAACGAAACGGTGGTGAGCACAATGGCATTAGACTTTTCAAATCAACCCATCACAGCCTGGCGTCGCGAAAACGGACGCGTTGGTGTCCGCAACCACGTTCTTATCCTGCCCGTCGATGATATCTCGAACGCCGCATGCGAAGCCGTGGCCAACAATGTCAAGGGCACCATGGCCATACCCCATTCTTATGGCCGCTTGCAGTTTGGTGAAGATCTGAATCTGCATTTCCGCACCATCATTGGCACCGGAGTCAACCCAAATGTCGCCGCTGTTGTGGTAATCGGGATCGAGCCGGAATGGACCAAAACCATCGTCGATGGTATCGCCAAAACCGGCAAGCCAGTCGAAGGGTTTTCGATCGAGCAAAAAGGCGATTTCGAAACCATCCGTCAAGCCAGCTGGAAAGCCAAAGAATTTATGCATTGGGCCTCTGAGCAACAAAAAGAAGAATGCGGTTTGACCGAACTTTGGGTTTCGACCAAATGTGGCGAAAGCGATACCACCACTGGTCTGTCATCCTGCCCTACGGTTGGCAATATGTATGACAAATTGCTGCCACATGGTCTTTACGGATGTTTTGGCGAAACCTCAGAAATCACCGGTGCAGAGCATATCTGCGAAAAGCGCGCCGCGAATCCAGAAACAGCTGCAAAGTTCCGTAAAATCTGGCAGGCTTACCAGGATGATGTGATCTTTGCCCACCAAACCGATGATCTTTCTGACAGTCAACCGACCAAAGGCAACATCTTGGGTGGGTTGACCACCATCGAAGAAAAAGCCATGGGCAATCTCGAAAAAATTGGCCGTACATCAAGCTATATTGACGCGATGGGTCCAGCCGAAGCCTCAACCAAAGGTCCGGGTCTGTATTTCATGGATTCATCTTCAGCGGCTGCCGAATGTGTCACACTGATGGCGGCGGGAGGATATGTTGTGCATACCTTCCCAACCGGTCAGGGAAACGTTGTGGGCAATCCGATTGTGCCCGTGATCAAAATTTCTGGCAACCCGCGCACCCTGCGTACGATGTCCGAGCATATCGACGTGGATGTGACCGGAGTTCTGACCCGCGAGATGACCATTGACCAGGCCGGCGACAACCTGATTGAGATGATCAGACGTACGGCAAACGGCCGGATGACCGCAGCTGAAGCCTTGGGCCATCGCGAGTTTTCGATGACCAAACTTTACCGTTCAGCCTAAGCGCACACTGCACGGACTGATGCATATTGTGGTGTCTGAATTTATCGACGAAGCGGCTCTGAGCCAGATTGGTTCAGGCGCCACTTTCGATTATAATCCGGAGCTGGTTGAAAACCGGCCGCGGCTTTTGCACAGCATCCACAAAGCAACTGGTTTGATCGTGCGCAATCGCACACAGGTCAATGCCGAATTACTTGCCGCCGCCCCGCAGCTGAAAGTTGTGGGGCGGCTCGGTGTCGGGCTCGATAACATTGATCTCGATGCCTGCGCTGCCCGCGCTATCGCAGTGCATCCCGCAACTGGTGCCAACACGTTGCCAGTGGCCGAATATGTCATCACAGCCAGCATGATGTTGCTGCGTGGGGCCTTTCAGTCACGCCGTGCCATGATTGCAGGTGACTGGCCACGCAGTGCCCTTATCGGCGGGGAAATCTCGGGACGGGTGATGGGCCTGCTGGGGTTTGGTAACATTGCCCGCGCCGTGGCAGACCGCGCCCGCAGTCTGGGAATGACAATTCTCGCCCATGATCCGTTTCTTGCGCCTGATGATCCCGCATGGCAACAGTCCCAAAACTGCAGCTTTAGCGCACTTTTGGCGAACGCAGATGTGCTCAGCCTGCATGTTCCACTGACCCAAGCCACCCGTAACTTGATAGATGCAGATGCTTTGGCGCAGATGAAACCAAGCGCTATTTTGATCAACACAGCCCGGGGCGGTATTGCCGATGAAACAGCCCTTGCCTATGCATTGCGCCACAGTAAACTTGCGGGCGCTGCGTTGGACGTGTTTGAACAAGAGCCTCTCACGGCTGGGGCTGCGGCAAAATTTGAGGGATTGGATAATATCCTGCTCACGCCGCACATCGCCGGGGTCTCAACAGAGGCAAACATCCGGGTTAGTGCGGTCACCGTAACGAATGTTTTAAACGAATTGAGGTCATTAAATGGATGATGCGCCAACGTCTGAGCGCCACTTTTCGCACGCCGAAGCGGTGAAGTATATCACGAATGCGCTGGCTCGCGAAAACGTCTCGCAGTCAAACGCCCTGTCTGTGGCCACCGCTCTGGTCAACGCTGAGATTGACGGCCAAAAGGGACACGGCTTTTCACGCGTGGCCAGCTATGCGCTGCAGGCTCGCTCGGGCAAGGTGGCAGGAGATGCCACGCCGCAGGCCCGCCTAAACGGCACATCGATGTTACACATTGATGCCGCCAACGGCTTTGCATTTCCAGCAATTGACCTAGCAATTCAACGGTTGGTTCCGCTGTGCGCCGAGACAGGAATAGCCGCAGCAGGCCTCACCCGGTCCCATCACTGCGGGCAGCTTGGTGCCCATGTGGAACGTTTGGCCCAGGCCGGCTGCGTCGCAGTGATGTTTGCCAATTCACCAAAAGCGATGGCGCCTTGGGGCGGTAACGCGCCTCTATTTGGCACCAATCCAATTGCCTTTGCCACCCCGCGCCAAGATGGTCAGCCGCCACTGGTTATCGACCTGTCACTGTCGAAAGTTGCACGCGGCAAGGTTATGGCGGCGGCCAAAGCCGGCAACGACATACCCGAAGGTTGGGCCCTGAATGCCTCGGGCGATCCGACCACAGACCCCAAGGCTGCGCTTGCCGGCTCTATGGTGCCTGCCGGTGACGCCAAGGGGGCCGCATTGGCACTGATGGTGGAAATCCTGTCGGCAACATTGACCGGTGCCAACCACAGCTATGATGCCACCTCATTTTTTGACGCCGAAGGCGACCCGCCCGGCGTTGGGCAATTTATCATTGCAATCAACACAAGCCATATCGGCGGGCCCAGCTTTACCAACCGGCTCGAGACATTGATCGAGGCCATATTGGGCCAAGATGGCACCCGGTTGCCGGGCGAAAAACGCCTCAGAAACCGCGCGCACTGCCGCGCGAACGGATTTGCGGTCGCACCACATCTGATCACAGAGATCGACGGATTGGAGCAATGAACGCAAAACGGTTTGGTGCCGTGCGCAGAACGCATAGCATTGAACACACGACCATCATGAACTGGGAGGAAAACTTCATGAAACGTACTTTCTTAACCGCTGCAGCTGCAGCATTTACTCTGGCAACAGCCACGGCAACATTGGCGGGCGATTTCCCGTCGGGCAAGGTTGACTATGTCATTCCATTTGGTCCAGGCGGAGAATCCGACGTGACCGCACGGTTCCAGCAGCCCTTCTTTAAGAAGCTGTTTGGCGAAGATCTTGTGGTCTCGTACAAACCTGGCGGCGGCGGTGCGGTCGGTTGGTCACAACTGAATTCGATGGCTGGTGACGGCACAAAGATCATGGGCATCAACCTGCCACATATCGTGATCAAGCCCGAAACCGGCGACGTGGGCTTTAAAACCGATGATATCACTTCCGTCTATATGTTCCATTACACACCCGATGCCATCGTCGTGCGGGCCGACAGCGATATGAACTCGCTGCAAGACGTGATTGACTACGCCAAGGCGAACCCCAAGAAACTGACATTTTCGGGGTCGGGTAAAGGCACGGCCAACCATCTGGCACAAGTGAAATTTGACCAGATGGCCGGCACCACAACAACCTATGTCTCGTTCAAAGGAACCGGCGCTGCGGTCACCGCACTGCTTGGCGGCCAGGTCAAGGCCGAATGGGGGTATACCACCGTTGGTGCCAAACAGGGCGACAAAGTGCGCATGTTGGCCGTGGCGATGGAAAACCGTCACCCCGCCTTCCCCGATGTGCCAACCTTCAAAGAACTTGGCTTTGATATCGTATCCGGGGCGTACCGCGGCATTGCGGTTCCCAGCTCTGCGTCAGAAGACACCCGCAAGGCAGTGTCTGACGCGATTGCGGCCATCAACGCCGATGCCGAGTTCCAAAAGCAGATGATCGATGGGGGCTTTGCCTTGGTCGACGTGGCATATGGCGCCGAAATGGATGCCTTTATTGCGGAAAAATCAAGCGGTTATATCGCGGCTGCCAAAGCCGCTGGTGTGATAAAGTAAACCAGTTTTGATCGTTTAGCACGCCCTCAGAAACGGGGGCGTGCAACCCTCAGGGCGCGCGGCTGCCCGTGACGTTTTTCTCATTTTAAATTCAATGGTGACCCATGATAGAATATCTGTTCTCTGCGCTTACCCCGCTGAATATTCTGCTCGCCCTTGTGGGCGTTGCCGCAGGCACCATCATTGGGTCGATACCGGGGCTGACTGCCACGATGGCAGTGGCCGTATTAGTCCCTGTGACCTTTTCCATGCAGCCCGACAGTGCCCTGATTTTAATGGGCGCGATCTATACCGGCGCAATTTACGGCGGGGCTTATGCCGCAATTTTGCTCAACACACCTGGCACTCCGTCGGCGATTGCCACCACCTTTGACGGCTATCCCATTGCCAAACGTGGCGATGGTGACCTTGCAGTTTCTGTGGCCTGTCTGTCATCGGTGTTTGGCGGGTTGGTCGGTGCTATTGCCCTTTTGTTGCTGGCCCCACCACTGGCCGAAGCGGCACTCGCGTTCGGACCGGTCGAATATTTCTGGCTGGCCATCTTCGGCTTGTCCCTAATTGCCGCCCTGTCGACGGGCGATTTCCTCAAGGGCATTATTGCTGCTTGTTTTGGGCTCTTACTGTCGATGATTGGCATCTCAGAAACCAGCGCAGAAGTACGCTTTACCTTTGGGTCAAACACAATGCTGGGTGGAATTGAAACTGTGTCAGCGCTGATCGGACTCTATTGTATTCCGGTGCTGATCGATCTTGTCGCCACGCCTGACAGGCACCTGAAAGAACCGGAACAGACACGGGGCTTCCGCCTGCCCGAAGCCATGCAGGAAATGTTGCGCAATAAAATCAACGTGGTCCGCAGTTCATTGATTGGCACCATGGTCGGCGCTCTGCCCGGTGCAGGCGGATCAATTGCGGGTCTTGTGGCCTATTCCGAGGCGCGGCGCTCTGGCAAGGGCGATGTGCCCTACGGCGAAGGCAATCCTGGCGGTATTGTTGCCACAGAATCGGCCAATAACGCCACCGTTGGCGGTGGGTTCATCCCAACGCTGGTTCTGGGCATTCCCGGCACACCGCCGGATGCGGTCATCTTGGGGGCGCTTTTGGTGCAAGGTGTGCGCACTGGACCGACACTTTTTGCCGATGGAGCCAACATCGTTTATACGTTCATTTTCGGGCTTTTGCTCGCAACCGTCCTGATGCTGCCGGTTGGTTTGATCATAGGACGCTTTGCTTACCGGGCGATTGTGCGAGCACCAAAAGCCGGCTTGGTGCCGATTGTGGCATTTATGACCGTGATCGGGTCTTTTGCAATCCGCAATAACATCTCGGATATTGGCATCATGATCGTATTGGGGGTCATTGGCTGGATCGCCTCAAAACGCGGTTTCTCGGTGTCGCCGATTGTGCTTGGTTTGATCTTGGGCCGCATTGCCGAACAGGGGTTTGTGCAAAGCTGGACCATTGGCGATGCCATGGATGACTTGTGGGGGCAATTTTTTGGCCGTCCCTTGTCTCTGGCAATCATCGCCATGACCCTTGTCAGTTTTATCTATCCGTTTGCCCCCCAAATCCGCCACTTCTTTCGCTCTGCATCTGCGGAACCAGCCCCCACGCCAGCACGAGCCAGTCCTCAAAAATTCTGGGCAGACCTTGTGACTTTTGCCGTATTTGGCGCGATTGGACTTGTGGTGTTGATACAGGCGGCAGGGCTCAATCCCGAGGCTGCGGTGTTCCCGCGTACAATCGCAATGGGCATGCTGGTGATTGTGGCAATTGCAGTGGCGCGCCTTTTCCTCATTTGTCAGGTCACCGATGAACCGATCACCGGCTCATCGATCCGCCGGGTATCGGTTCCAGCGATCATGCTTCTGGCAGTGTTGGCGATGTCCACTTTTGGTTTTGCTCTGGCCGGACTGATGATGGCATTGGCCTTAATCATCCCCGCCCAGCACGGTCGGCTCTCCAGGACAGTTGCGGCCACGTTGACGCTTGGAGTGGCAGGCATCATTTTGATTTTCACATTCGGGTTCTCAGAAATCCTCAGCGTTCCCCTCCCACCGGGACAGCTATTTTAGCCGGACACAGCCCACTGTAATCCAGCGGCTTACCTTGAATATTTCGGGCGTTGAGTGCTGATTTAGGAGCATATCACCGAAAGTGTGAGATGGGCAGACGCCGGCTTTACTCGAATGGTTTTCTGTGCGCCCTCTCCGAACCCTTTTTGCCCCAGAGAGCTGACATATCAGCTTTGGATATGGCGGTTCTGACGCAACTCGAACATCACGCGAAACAGAACCGACCCAACAACCAAAGACCCGCCGACCACGGTCCAGCGCGCAGGAATTTCATTGATGAACAGCCAAACCCAAACCGGCCCCAAAGCAAATTCCAGCAACATAAACAAAGTAAGCTCAGCCGCGACCAGATGCCGCGAGGCGATGATAAACAGAACATTGGACAGGGCCGAAATGAACCCACCCAACATAAAGCACCAAATGACATCCCGCCAAGGCACCGCCAACTGCCCCCAGAGTAGCGGCAGCGTGACAGCAGCAATGATCGCGCCTGAAATCAACAGGGCGGGCAACATTTCCACATTGCGGTAACGACGCACCACCACCGCAAACCCCGAAAAACAAAGTGCGGTCATCAGCGCCAGCAGGTTCCCGTAAATCGATCCGCTGCCTGACCCGCCTGAAATCATTATAAAAACCCCCAATGCCGCCACGCACATGGTGATCAACGTCGATTTTTGCGGTGTCTCACGGAGAAACACCCAAGCAAAGGCGGCGGTAATAAGCGGTAATAAAAGGAATGGCGCTGCAAATAAACAGCGTTGCCGCAACCGTTGTATTTGTTATCGCCTGCAGCACGCATATCCCAGCAGCCGCCAGTAATGCGCCAGCCAATAAACCGGGACGTCCGACCCGTATAATCTGGTGACCGGTCTCTCGCCGGTAACGGATGAACATCACTAAAAGAACGGCCGCCATAAAGGCGATAGCACGATAAAAATTCACGTGTAAGGCGGTTGCGGCTTCCATGTTGCGGATGACCAGACCGGTAAAGCTGATTAATACAGACCCCACAACCATCAACCACATAGCATAGGCACGGCGGGGCACGACCTTTATGTCTGGGGCATCAATCGGCACAGATTACTCGCTTTCACCAAGGCCAGTCCGGCCTAATATCAACTCCGGTCTTTTCACAGCGGCGCCTAACAGCTCTGCCAGTGATCGCAGCAACAACGCCTGATACCGAAGTGTTTTTCAAAAGGTGCGTTTTCAACAGCCGAGAGCGACAAAGCACACTTAAATAGCGTGCAGGCAAAACGACAAGATGCCAATAGACCCAGTGATTATTTTTAAAAAAAATACGCTCAGCCACATGGAACATTGCATTCAGTACACCACCAACCGAACCGTCTAACGAAAGCCAAGCCATCCCGGTTTTCAGATAAAACCACAACATTTTTTAACAAACAGCGTCCCGGTCATAGGCCTTACACACGAACGCTGCTCCCAGAAAACCTTTTAACAGACTGTTTTTAAATGAACATATTTTTTGGAGAATTAAGGTAATAACTGCCAATTTTCCACTTAAAATTTTCGTATTTACATTATTGAGACAAAATGTATGTTCAATTGAACAAATTTGAAAGATTCTTGAGTGTCGCAAAAGAAAATACATCGACGCAATCAGATCATGGATTTGACGCGACAGATGAAAATTGTTTCAGTAGAACTGCTGGCGGAAAAACTTGCGGTCTCTGGGCAAACCATTCGCCGTGACATCAACCATCTGTGCGATGATAACCAGTTGAGGCGCCGCCACGGTGGGGCGGAGTTATTTGAACAACAACTCAACACCACCTATCAACAGCGCAGCACAACAAACTTAGAAGGCAAACGCGCTGTCGCAGTCAATGCCGCCCGGAAAATTCCCGATAATGTTACAATTTTCATCTCGATCGGCACCACTCCAATGATGGTGGCGGACGCTTTGCGCGATAAAAAACACCTGACCATTGTGACGAACAACCTGAATGCCGCTCTGGCTCTCAGCCATGAAATGACCAACAGGATTATTCTACCCGGGGGTGAATTGCGGCTCCCCGACCGCGACATCCAAAGCGAAGAGGCGGTTTCAATCTTTTCAAATTATCGGGCTGACTTTGGCATATTCGGTGTCGCAGGCATTGCCGAGGATGGCGCGATGCTTGACTTCCACAACAGCGAAGTGCGCACCCGAGAGGCGATCAGACAGAATTGTCGAACCTCTATATTGGTAACAGACAGCAGCAAATTCGGCCGGTCAGCGCCTGCAGTTGGTGGCCATATTTCACAGGTTGATCAAGTTTTGGTGGATTGTGTACCTGAAAACATCTTTTCACCCATTCTGAAAAGCCTGCACGACCAGATAGAAATTGTCGGAGTTCCACACCTATGAATACCACTCCGTTTGTTAGTCTGAAAGGCATCGCCAAACGTTGGGATGGCGCGCTGGGTGTCGAGGACATCAATCTTGATATTCCACGCGGGGCCTTTGTGGCACTGCTTGGGCCTTCGGGCTGCGGCAAATCCACCACGCTGCGTCTGTTGGCGGGGTTGGAAATTCCCGATGAAGGGCAAATTACCATCGAAGGAACTGACATTACAGACAGTGCGGCCTCTGATCGCAACCTGTCGATGGTGTTTCAATCCTACGCGCTGTTTCCGCATCTGTCAGTGGCTGAAAACGTGATGTTTGGCATGAAGGTACGGCGGGTCCCTAAGGCGGAACGTATTGAAAAACTGCATCGGGCGCTCGAAATCACCGGCCTGCGCGACTATGAAAGCCGCAAACCAGCGGCACTTTCGGGCGGCCAGCGCCAACGCGTTGCACTGGCGCGGGCGATCGTGGCTGGACAGCCGCTTTGCCTGATGGATGAGCCGCTGTCGAACCTAGATGCCAAACTGCGCCATTCCGTCCGCAAAGACATAAAAAAGCTGCAGAAAGAGCTGGGCATGACCGTTGTGTATGTCACCCATGATCAGACAGAAGCCATGAGCATGGCCGATACCGTCGTTTTAATGAAAGACGGTCATATCCAGCAAACGGGCACGCCGGAGCAACTGTATAATGCCCCAAATAACACCTTTGTTGCCGAGTTTATCGGCGCGCCTCCAATGGCTTTGATCCAAGGCAACGCGGTGGTGGGCTTTGGTGCGACCCACACCCTTGGCATTCGGGCCGAGCATATCAAGCTTGCCACATCTGGCGCAGGGCGCCTGCAGTGTAGCGTTACCGATATCGAATTTTTAGGCGCCGAGACTTTTATCGGGTTGGAGCATCTGAAAGCCAAGGGGCTGACATTGAAGTTACCAGGGCTGCAACACATCGAACAGGGACAGACAGTCGGGATCACCTTTGAGGATCAAGATATTCATATCTTTGATGAATTCGGAGAGCGACTATGAAGAATAAACAACCAAGAACGCCACAGGTACCAGTGGCGCGCAACGACCAATAACACACAAAACAGAACGTACAAAAACTGGAGGAACATATGTCTTTTACAAAACATTTAGCCGTGGTCTTGTCCGGGGCGCTCAGTCTTGCGCTCCCGGCCAAGGCAGAGACCGAGCTGACGATGTATTATCCCATCGCGGTTGGCGGATCACTGACCACAGTGGTCGACGGGATCGTCGCCGGCTTTGAAGCCGCAAACCCCGACATCAAAGTCAATGCCATCTATTCCGGTAATTATGATGACACACGTGTGCGCGCGTTGTCCGCGCTGAACTCTGGCGAGCCAGCGCAACTGGCGGTGATGTTCTCAATCGATGCCTATGACCTGATCGAACAAGATCTGGTTGTGCCGTTCGATGATGTGGTCAGCAGCGATGCCGAAAAAGCCTGGCTGAGCGGTTTCTACCCCGCGCTAATGGCCAACGGCACAATCGAAGGCAAGACCTGGGGCGTTCCGTTCCAGAGATCGACAATTGTGGCCTATTACAACAAAGATATGTTCCGGGCCGCGGGGCTTGATCCGGAAAAAGCACCCACAACATGGGACGAGCTGATCTCAATGGGTAAAACCCTGACCAAAGACGGTACCCACGGGCTAATGATCCCGTCTACCGGATACCCCTATTGGATGTTCCAAGCGCTTGCGATCCAGAATGGCAAAGAGCTGATGGCGGGCGATGGTCTCACCACATATTTTGACGACCCCAAAGTGGTTGATACGCTTGAGTTTTGGAAATCACTGTCGACAGAACATGGCATCATGCCCACTGGCACTGTTGAGTGGGGCACGTTGCGCCAAGCATTCTTAGAAGGTCAAACCGCAATGATGTGGCACTCTACGGGCAATCTGACCGCAGTTAAGAAAAACGCATCATTTGATTTCGGTGTGGCAATGTTGCCCGGAAACGAGCGGCTTGGTTCACCCACCGGTGGGGGCAACTTCTATCTGTTTAAAGACACAAGCGACGCGGAAAAAGCAGCAGCCCTGAAACTGATCAAATATATGACCGCACCCGAGCAGGCGGCGGCGTGGTCGATCGCAACAGGCTATATGGGCGTGTCTCAAGCAGCCTATGAAACCGAGGCTCTGAAAGCCTATACCGCGTCGTTCCCACCCGCCTTGGTGGCCCGTAATCAACTGCAGCACGCGGTCGCCGAGTTCTCAACCTTTGAGACCGCCCGCGTTCGTGATGGTTTGAACAACGCTATCCAATCCGCGCTGACCGGGGCCAAATCACCTGCAGATGCACTGGGTGATGCGCAAGCGGCGGCCAAGCGGTTGCTGAAAGCCTATCAATAAAATCCCATCGGGCACCGGCATAGCATGCCGGTGCTCGTCTCGGACCTCTAAAGAAATTCATTTGAATAATGCGCAAACCTGCCAACCTTGAACACCGCCGCCAAGCCATTTACGGCTGGCTTTTGCTCAGCCCGGCTGCGCTTTTGTTAACATTTTTTGCCTTCTACCCTTCGCTTGCGACGCTTTGGTCAAGCCTGTTTTCCCGTGGCACACGGCGCAAACCAAGCGAATTTGTCGGCTCCGAAAACTATCTTGATCTGATGCAGGACCCGACCTTTTGGTTAGTGGTCAAAAACAATCTTCTCTATGCGGGCATCACCATACCTGTGTCGATCTTTTTCGCATTGGCCATGGCACTTTGGGCCAATTCCAAAATTTCGGCCCGTGGCTTTGTTCGCACTGCCTATTTCACGCCTACAGTTTTGCCAATGATTGCGGCGGCAAACCTTTGGCTGTTCTTCTACACACCCGGCTTTGGGGTTCTGGACCAAATTGGTGCGCTGTTTGGTCTGCCTTCGGTCAATTGGCTGGGACAACCCGAAACCGCGCTTTGGGCGGTGATCATCGTGACGATTTGGAAAGAAGCCGGCTTTTTTATGATTTTTTATCTGGCTGCACTTCAAACCATCCCCACCGATCTCAAAGAGGCTGCCGATATCGAGGGCGCCAGTCGCTGGACTTACACAACGCGCATTGTGTTGCCACTGCTGATGCCGACCACACTATTTATCATGGTCAACGCCCTGATCAATTCGGTAAAACTTATCGATCATCTGTTTATCCTGACCAAGGGGGGGCCGTCAGATGCCTCAAAGTTGATCTTATATTACATCTGGGAGATGGCTTTTGCATTCTTTGATGCGCCTCACGCCGCAGCGCTGACCATTCTGGTCTTGCTTGCACTTGGCATTGTGGCCGCGATCCAGTTTTTCTATATGGAAAAAAGGACGCATTACCAATGAACCGGCTTTACCAATATCTTGATAACTTTGGGGCAATATTGCTGGCTGTGATTTGGGTGGCCCCTTTACTATTTGCCTTTTGGGCCGCATTTCACACCACGTCGGATGCCGTTAATTTCAACCTCACATCAAGCTGGACCTTGGATAATTTTCGCATAGCTTGGGAGGGTGCCCCTTGGCTGAAGTACTTCCGCAACACGTTTGTTTTGGTCACCGTGGTGCTGATCGGCCAGTTTATTATCACCACTCTGGCAGGGTTTGCCTTCGCACAAGTGAATTTCCCCGGTAAGGATTTGGTGTTTATTTTGGTGTTATTGCAGCTATTTATTCTGCCCGAGGTGTTGATTGTCGAAAACTATGCCATGGTGTCGCGGCTCGGGCTGTTCGACAGTGTTCTGGGCGTAGGCATGCCTTATATGGCCAGCGCTTTTGGCATCTTTTTAATGCGGCAGGCCTTTAAATCTGTTCCCATCGAATTGCACGAAGCCGCTCGGATCGAAGGTTGCAGCTGGTTTGGGATTTTACTTAAAGTTTACGTCCCTCTGGCAAAACCAACTTATCTGGCCTATGCTCTGGTTTCAGTCTCTACCCATTGGAATAATTTTTTATGGCCACTTATTGTTACAAATTCTGAAGATACGCGCCCGCTTACGGTTGGTTTATCGATTTTTGGCGCCCCCGAAAACGGCGTTGATATCTCCATCATTTCGGCAGCAACGCTCATGTCAATTGCCCCACTTCTGATCACGTTCTTAATTTTCCAACGACAATTTGTTCAAGCATTTTTACGCACAGGCATTAAATAGTGTCCCGAATTATCCAACTGTCAGATTTGCATGTTCTGCCCGCGCCGCAGCGGGTATCGGGTGTGCTCAACACCTATGCTCTGCTGGTTGATACTATCGATACGCTTCTTGCCGACTGGCATAAAATCGGGCCCATTGATGCCGTGGTTGTCACCGGAGATATCACCGACACTGGCGATGCGGAAAGTTACCAGTTGTTCCGCCAACAAATTCAGCGCCTACCAGCCCCATATTTTCTGATACCCGGCAACCACGACCGGCGCGACCCAATGCGACACTGTTTTGAAGATAAGGCCACAATACCGCCAAGCGGCAAGATTAATTGGGTCCATGATCTGGCAGACCTGCGCATTATTGGGCTCGACACATTGATCGAAGGCCAAGGAGGGGGAGGTCTGAATGACGCCGATCTCAAATTTCTATCTCAGGCAATCAGCACCGCAAATACTCAGCCGATATTGCTGGCCATGCACCATCCACCTTTTGCGTCAGGGATGGTTTTCATGGATCAAATCGGACTGACAGCCACCCAACCGTTGGCCGATATTCTGAACGCCGCGCCAAATGATATCCGCGTAATTTGTGGTCACGTCCACAGCACAATTATTAGCAATATTGGCAAAGCAGTGGCTATTTCTGCTCCGGCAACCTGCAGCGCGTTTCCCACCGATTACCGCGCCGACGCACCGGCAGGTTTCACTAGCACCCCGCGCGGCTTTAGCCTGCACAACTGGGATCAGGGGTTTTGCACCACCTGTGTGACCCTCGGCAATAGCAGCGCACCACATCCTTTCAGTTCGCCATGAAACATAACATATTAAAACCAGTAAGGAAAAAACGCGCATTATGATCATCCTTTACTTCCTGACATCACTATTTGGCGCAACAATGTTATTATTATATGCAGTGCGCATGGTGCAAACGGGGATTGAGCGCGCTTACGGTCCGTCTTTCAAACGCTTGATCACCCGCAATCAAAGCGCACTGAGGGCGATGGTCACCGGCGTTGTTCTGGCGATTGTTTTGCAAAGCGCCACCGCCGTAACCCTATTGACAGCTGGCTTTTCCAGCAGCGGTTTGCTGCCTTTTGGCATAGGACTTATGCTTATTTTAGGCGCTGATCTGGGATCGGCTATCGTGGTTCAGGTGCTGTCGTTAAATATCGACTGGCTGGTGCCGCTTTTGATCGGCGTCGGTGGCTGGATTTTTCTCAAAGCTGAGCTGCGCAAAAACAAACAACTCGGGCGCATAATGTTGGGAGTCGCCTTTATTTTGCTCGCCCTGCGTTTTCTGAGAGAAACCGTTGAGCCAATACGCGACAGTAATTTCCTGCCTGCGATGGTAGTCTACCTCGAAAACGACGCTGTCACCGCATTTTTAATCGGCGCGGTGCTGGCGTTGGTGATGCATTCTAGTGTCGCTACAGTGTTGATGTGCGTGGTTTTGGTAGCAATCGATGCGCTCCCGCTTGCGGTTGGTATCACGCTGGTACTGGGCGCAAATCTCGGAGGGGCTTTGGTGGCCGTGTGGCTGACCCGCAGCATGAAGGCTTCTGCCCGCAGGCTGGCAGCCGCCAATCTGGCCGCGCGGGGTGTCACCGCAATATTATGCACAATTGCGTTACAATTTTTCGATGTTTCTGTTGCGTCCGGGTGGGTTTCAGATGCGCAGGCTCTGGTGCTGGCACATCTGGGCTTTAATACGCTACTGTTACTCTTTGTGCCGTTCGCAAGCCGACTTGAGACGCCTTTAACGCAGTTGATAGCCGAAGATGCTTCCGACGATACACAAATAGACGGCGCACAGGCGGCCTCGGCGCTGGATATGTCTGTGCTCGATTCACCACGTTTGTCGATGGCATGCTTGCGCCGCGAAGTGCACAGAATGAGTTATATCGTTGAAAACCTTGCCCGCCCGGTGACTAATAAAGTGTTTGACCCAAGCCCGGCAGACCTTGCACACATGAAGGCGCAACGGCGCAACCTTGCAATTGCGTTGAGCCGCCTGCGGGAATATTTTGCGCAGATGAACACCCAAGAGATGCAGAAAAAAGATGTGAAAATCGTATCAGAATTGGTTGATTATGCCAGCAACCTCGATGCAGCCGGCGATATCGTATTGCGGCGTATGTTGCCTATCGCGCTGGCACGGTCCCAAAAAGAGGTGCGGTTTTCTGAGGCCGGTTGGTCCGAATTGCTGCAGGCATACGAGCGGATGAATGCCAATATGACCTTGGCATTTGATCTTCTCATCTCAGAAGATGTCGAAGGGGCGCGCCAGCTTTTTCTCGAAAAAGACGATTTTGTCAAATCTCAAAGCCGCAGTAAAAAGCGCCATTTTGCACGGGTGCGCAATGGGGACGAGACCAGTCTTGCCAGCAGCAACCAGCATCTTGAAACCTTGGCTGCCCTGCGAGATTTTAATCGCATGATCGTCTCACTTGCAGATCCCATCTTGCTGCGCAATGGTCAATTACTTGAAACTCGGTTGGTGTTTAAATCTGAGACTTGATGTTAGGTGTTCCACACTTTTAGCAACAAACACTGAAAGAGTGGCATACAATATTTCGGACTCGTTATGTTATAGTCATTCTTTATTTCTGGACATGATTATTCATGCCACAATATTACCGTAAGCAATGCGCATGCCATAAACAGAAATCAAGCGCGTCTACAGGCCCTACTTTAGACCCACTCTCTTAGAGGACGGCATTGCATTGCAAGCAATGATCGACCACTTTGTTCTGGTAAGTTTTTTGAAATTAATTGTTTGAATTTAGCAGATTATTGTTACTATCCGTCATGAATCAGAGCAGAATACCTCATGAACCGAACTGAAATCACGCTCCGCACACGGACATCTACGCGAGTTGTTCGTTGCGTCTTTCTTTGTCCCGACGACAGGCTAGCCAAAGGCGCATACTGCATAAAGACTTTCTAACGGTTTTTACCGTCTGCGGCAATTTTTACGCTAGGCGCAATGATGGCTTGCTCCATAAGATGAATCGAGAACTGATGGGAACTGCGCGCCTTGCGGAGGGCCGACACGTTCAACCCGCAACCGGGGTCATCGATTATCAATATTTAAAAAAAACAGAAAATGATTGGAGGATAGGACGGCGGAAAAAGAAACAAGAGCCGTAAACGTCAAATTGTTATCTATACGACCAGATTTCTCGTGAGGTTCGAGCTCCATCTGCAGGCATTAGCCGCGTACTATCTCTTACTGCACCAAATATTCGTTGGCGGTGACCACGCGCACCTAAGTTGCAAGGTACCGTGAAGGTTATAGAACAATAGATTTTGCAGATGGTCATACGCTCTGAGAAGGCGCAAGACTTTGAGACCTTTCCCCGACGAAGAGTGGCAAACAATCTTTCGTGTTGCAGTAACTTCGACGCGGTACCACGATCTTGCAAGATTTTGTTTTTTATATTAGTTCTCCATCTTTAAATAGTCGGCGCATCATATAACTTTTAATTTAGATTTCTAAATTCTTCATTAAAATTTTATTATTTTTGAATTGCTTATTACAATTTCTATTTGTAAGCTTTTTTATCACATAAGGGAGGAAAGTAATGCTAAAAGTAGTAAAAAAAATATCAGTGTCTGCAGTTGCCGTAGGTTTCGCGCTCTGGTCTTTACCCGTGGCAGCAGACTGTTCCAGAGGTGACTTAGATAAACGTTTTTGTGACATTGACGGAGATCTAGTGGCGGATACGCCCACAGATGTATCCAAGCAGATTGACCCCGATACACTCATTTTTGCCTACACTCCAGTCGAAGATCCGGCCGTTTACAAAACTGCTTGGGCTGATTTTTTAGATCATCTTGAGAAAGAAACAAATAAAAAGGTCGTTTTCTTTCCAGTTCAGAGTAATGCTGCCCAAATTGAGGCTATGCGTTCAGGTCGCTTACACATTGCTGGGTTCAACACAGGATCAAACCCTTTGGCTGTAAATTGTGCGGGTTTCAGTCCCTTCACGATTATGGCATCCGAAGACGGCAGTTTTGGCTATGAGATGGAAATAATCACTTATCCTGGGAGTGGCATCAAAACCGTAGCGGATATTAAGGGTAAGCAACTAGCTTTCACTTCTCCAACTTCTAATTCGGGTTTTAAAGCGCCGTCAGCCATCTTAAAAGGTGAATTTGACATGTTGCCTGATCGAGACTTCACACCAGCATTTTCCGGAAAGCATGACAATTCAATCCTAGGAGTAGCGAATAAGGACTACATGA
>ERZ1049444.611-NODE-611-length-32207-cov-5.246859_pt1 | contig 32207 bp, 20 predicted proteins | sample MGYA00383101_ERZ1049444 | MGnify/ENA primary metagenome ERZ1049444 (study PRJEB29581, sample SAMEA5548371) | metagenome | biome: marine; feature: coastal; material: water | depth 50 m | study: Short-term variability in the microbial, nano- and picoplankton...
AGCTATGCGTAACCTCCGGGAAGCTGGAGAGGTGCAGCGAGACGATGGCGCATCGATTCGAGGCGCAGTGCATCGTCTGACAGAGGATGGCGCTCAACGACTCCTCATGGATCTTGTTGGGAGATTAAAGAAACACACGCGCCAAATTCCTCAGCAGAAGAACGCTGTAGTCTTGTCGAGTGACGGCACGAGCATCGTTCTTGGTATACTCGAATCTCCCGAATCACGTCTGTTCCAATTGCCTAAGCGAACAGAATTGTTGAAATCGAATTCAGGAGAAGGTTCCATCGGAAAAGAAGGGGGCCTTTGGGCAGTCCAGCGGGGCGAAAAGATACATTGGTTCGATTTGGATCATTTTGAATCAACCCCTCCACCGCCCGAGACACAAGAGGGTACGCTCTCAGCATGGGCAAATCGTGATGAACGTGTAGGTGTTCTTCGATTGAGATTGCTTGAACAATTCGAAGCCTGGAACGTACCGGATGGTGCTTGGATAGAACTCAAAATACGTTCAGAAACAGGTCCATCGCAACTTCGCCTCGGAGAACATAGCATAGGTTCTGTCCAAGGAACCTCCTATCAGGTCTCTCCAGAACGAGGTCTCTATGCGCATTTACCGTCTGCAGTCGATCGGAATCTACTGGTCTCTTCACTAGGGGATCGAGCTCAATTAATGACGGAATCAATTGCTTATGCTCAAGATCGTTCCTTACCAGTTGATCTGGTTAGCACCTGGATGAGACGGAGGCATCCCCGCCTTTCAAACGTTAAACGGAATGCTCGAGTTCGATCATTGAAACGATGGTTGCTCTCTGGGAGAGGCCAGCAACCAAACCTCCACCTTCGTCGCTCTCTTCTTGCGGATTTCGGAGATCGGAGTTGGTCAGAACAATCGAAGGCAGTGGATGTAATTCTTCTCGAGGGTGTATCTCAGAATGGAGCAGCCTGCATTATTGAATGGCTTCTTGAATCTACAACACTCGATTGTATTGTCGAATGGCCATGGGCGGGTGCAAACGAACAGCATCTTCTCGATCGTTTACTCGCTTCTGGGCGATGCCGGGCATTGATCACTTCAAGAGGCGAACCTCTCAATCTTTCGAGTAAAACTTCAACCTTGCATGGGACTCCACAACTTGCTGTTGTATCTTATCGCTTGCACAACCTCTTGGAACTGGACGTACAATTAGACCGTTCAAATGTACGTACTGAACCTGAGACGAGCCGACAATTGCTCCCCAGTACTGCTTCTGAACTCCTCGACTGGCACCGTTCTGGGGGGATGAATGAACAAACCCTTAGTGATATTTCTCAGGAAGAATCGCAGTTTATTGCATTGGTTCGAAAAGCAATGAGGATGTATCCCAACGGTGATTCAACGTTTTCGAATTCAATAGAGCGAACAAATCCATTGGCTTCTTGGATTGCAAGTCCAATGTCGGAACGTAACTCACGTTGGCAACGTCTTCACACAATCTTACCTCAAGGGTGGGTTGATCTTCTCGATCCTCAATCGATGGACATTAAGTCGTTGCTAAACGGAATGGCGAGAACTTCTTCTGATTGGAAGCAACAAGCGTTTTCAGTCCTAGCACTGCGTCTTTCAAATGAAAATTCATTGCTTCTTGATGTGGCTAATATGCTCGATGATCCTTCATCTGGTTCAATTGCTGCGCATTCAATAATTACCACCAGTCCATATTTTGATGAAGAGATGGATGCGCTTCTTAGCGATGCATCTTCAATTTGGTTGGACGCCCCGTATCGTCAAGAAGATGTCTTGATGGTACTCTTTCCTCCTTCTCTCGAATTCTCGAGCCGACGAGAATTATTGTTTGAACAGTACCTCAAAGCGGGTCAAGTACATCCTCGAGGCTCTGTCTTGTGGGCATGGTCAAACGCTGTTTCTAGAATGAGAGAAGATGCTCTCCTCTCGTTAGATCTCATTCGTTCATGCATGAATGTTCTCCCATCTCAATGGTGGTCTGCATGGGCTTTTGATTGGTTAGGACTTCAACTGTCAACATCAAGTGGACGTGAATGGTTAGCAACTCATCCGTTGAGTTGGCCAAGTCTCCTCGCTCGACCAAGCGGAGAACGGGTCGGTTTGCCAGGAATACCAAAGTCACATTCTGGTTTCGAACCTAATCAAGAATTAATGATCAATCTGCTGATGGTGCCTGAAGGTGAAGGAAAAGCAGCTCTCATGGATGTCTATGATATGATTCAATCACTTGAATCAGAACGTCCTGTCCACCGTGGAAGAATCCATCCACTGGTTGGTTGGCTTGCCCGAGATGTCAGTACATGGCCCCTTTTCTCAACAGAGGAACTCTTCTTAGGAGATCCAGATGTTAGCGCATTACTCATTGGTAGAGCGATGCTTCAAAGAATTGATATCTAAACCGATGCCTTCATATCGGTTCGGTTTGAGGAGCGTTTGCCGTACGTGCAACATCAGACTGAGCTACTGTGAAAATTGCAATGATTTCTGATACCAATGATACGGTCCGCTATCGAAGACTGGAACGACCCTTCGGGGGATGACTTCCGGTGCAAAAGCGGAAACCCGGGCCGACTATGGGTCCTCGATGGACTTCGGGATGATATCGAGACAACCAACCGGCCCTACAGCACGCCCTGATGCCGAGGGTCAGGCCTTCGAGGAAACTATGAACAAGGCCGTTAGGCGTCGGGGCACAGCTGATTTCTCACTTTTTACTCTTGAACAAGCGATGTCATCAAATGCAGTGTGGCTCCACCAACGTACATGGAAGAGGAACGTCACTATCGACGATGCCTCATCGGTGGGACGTTCGATCGATTCCATTCAGGACATCAATTGTTGATTCAAACCGCTCTTCGTCAAGCAGACTTCATTGAAGTACACGTCACGAATGATGCTATGGCTCAAGAAAAAGGTGGATGGATTGAATCACTCGAAGATCGAATGGAAGGTGTTCTTTCTTGGCTTTCGACAAACGCTTCAAAACGGCATCAAGTGTTTGTGTTGGAAAATTCACACGGCCCGGCACCTCAACATCAGCAAGCAGATAGCATTGTTGCAACAGCAGAAACAATTCCTCGATGTCATCACATTAACAATGAGCGTATGGAGAATGGATTGCCCCCCCTTCATATCATTGAAGCACCTCACATGATGGACGAACTCGGAGGTATTCTTTCGTCAAGTCGTATTCGAAACGGTCTTGTCGATACAGAAGGCCATCCTTGGATTCCCCCCTCACTAAATGGAAAGACATTGAGAATGCCTGCAGTGTTGGATGATGAATTCAAAACACCAATGGGAGAATTGTTTGAAGGACCCGAGGATGCACCAGAAGTTGCTCTTTCAGCAATGCTTGAATCACTTCCAGATAATCATGGAGCCTTAGTTGCAGTTGGCGATGTCACCGTGAAAGGACTCATGGACATGGGTATCCAGCCAGATATTGCATTTATCGATGGGCAAACCAAACGAACAGAACTCGATGAAGAACTCAAAGTAAATCCAGAACAATATTCACTCAGACGAATGGTCAAGAATCCACCGAGCGTCCTCACACCAGATCTTCTTGATGTAATTCAGTGGTCTCTTATCCAGGATGAACCTGTTTTGGTGGAAGTTGATGGCGAAGAAGATTTGGCACCGATGTACATTCTTGCAACAGCTCCTCTTGGAACGATCATTGTCTATGGGCAACCGCGAAAAGGCGTTGTAATGCGAGTTCTTGACATCGAAGCCAAACATCGAAGTCGAAATTTATTGGTTTTGTTTGAGGTTGAGTAATGTCAGAATCACCGTTGGTAAGCGTGACCGTATGTGTCAGAGACGGTGGGCATTGGGTCGAAGATTGTCTTGACTCCCTTCTTCAACAAACTCATCGCCCTCTCGAAATAATCGCAGTGAACGATGGTTCATCTGATGATACCAAATCAAAACTTGATACATGGTATGAAAAGCATGGAAATGGCGACGTTCCAATTCAAATCATCCATCAAGATTCACTTGGATTATCTGCAGGACGTATGGCGGCAGTTGAGAAATCATCTGGAACATGGATTGCAATCACTGATATCGATGTTCGACCAGAACCAGACTGGATTGAGCAGATGTTGGTTGCTTGTAAGCCGATTGAGAACGAATCTATTGCTGCAGTAACTGGGAGAACAGTTTTTCAAGCACATAATGATGTTGTAAGCAGATTCAGAGCAGTAGAAATCGCCACAAAATATCGTAACAGGCCGAGAAGAACATCGCTTGCAAACGGCCCTTGCTCAATGTTTCTTCGAGAAGCCCTGATCGAAGTAGGTGGTTTCGACCCGTCTTGGTATCATGCAGAAGACATGGAACTGAGTCTTCGTCTCCTCTCAAACGGAGGTACGATTATTCACGCACCAGATGCTTTAGTTTCACACGTTCCAGAAATAGGAATTCGTAGATTCCTTCACAAACGCAGAAGAGATGCACGGGCTCACGTTCGAATCGTCCGTCATTTTCCAGCAAGACAGAGAAATGGACCTGGCTTTGATTTCATTGGAAGTGCAAGCATAGCATTCTCAATTCTTCCTATTGTGCTACTCATGTTGTTATCGTTCATTCCAATCATCCTCGCATTGCCTATCGAAGGTGACGTTCGATCGATGTGGCAGACAAATCTTGCCTTTGGTGGTTTGATGCTTGGAGTATTGATCGAACTTCTCTTTTGGAGAGGTCCACTCGGTGTCATCACAAGAAGTCTCAAAAAAGATGGGAAAGGAAATCATTTGTTCCTATCACTCTCAGTAAGGATTTTGATTCTACGTTGGTCCATTGCGCTTTGGCAAGGTCTTGCCTTAGGAGCATTGGATGCTTTGTTATCTAAAAACGGTCACAAGCGCTTGTTCAGTTGAACAATCACATGACTGTTTCGTCGCCAGGTGGCGCACGACTTACTGCATTGAGAGCAAATCCGAATGCTACGAGTGTAATTGAAACCGAATACACACCAAGGTCAATCCATGCTGTGTACAGTGCACTGTACGTGATGTAGAATCCGAATCCGAGAAGGAGGCACCATGCACCAATAGATCGCATCATTCCGCCTTCTCCTCCAACGAGAGCAGGCCATGTGTCATTGATGACCATGGATTGGAAGAAGCTTGCAAGTCCACCTTCATTTATCTCATTGATTGACCGAAGTCCAAGGCCAACGAGGAGAGCGCAAGCCATCATGAAAACAGCATCACCAGCAACAAATGCTGCAGCGGTATCCTTGTCACCAAATGCATCTGCAAGTAACTCGAAGGTGAGAAGTCCTCCCCAAGAAACTCTGTATGATGGATGGATTTCACCAAGAATATTGAGTACTGCTAGGACAAGTCCCCATGCTCCAATGGCGATGTACCACTTGGAAAGACCCATTGAAGGATTTGAAATAAGGTCCAAAAAACCTTCTGATTCTGTCTTCTCTTCACTGCTCATGAATCCGCCACCTGCCTCATCCATATAAGCACAACGAATCAAAGCGGACGTTGTTGTCGATAGCGATTGTTGAATACTGTATTCATATTTTCATCAGCATTCATCAGAATTTGTTGTGTTTCAACGTTTTGTGGAATGCATGAATTAATTTCCTTAGAACGTCCGTATCGCCCACGACTGATTGTTCTTGCAGTGATTAATCCAAGCATGTCTAAATTCGAAATAATCCCCGAAATTCTTCTCTGAGTAAGCGATGGGATGTTGAGGTATGAGCAAGCTTGGTCATAGACATCGTACAGTTGACCTGTTTGTATGTTCTTGAGTCCATTTCTCTCATTGATGAGTACGGAAGCGAGAACCAACTTTTGTTGAGTTGGTAATGCAGCGATGACAGGTTCAATTTGATCTGCTTCAATTTGATGCTGAGCCATGCGAACGTGATGTTGTTCGACTTCTTTGTCTCCAAGTTGTTCTGCCTTTTCTGTGGAAACTCTCAACAAATCCAATGCACATCTTGCATCCCCATGTTCTTGTGCTGCAAAGGCGGAACAGAGTGCAATAACACCTTCTGACACAACATCAGGGGCGATAGCAACACTTGCTCTCTTCCTGAGGATGTCTTTGAGTTGCTCAGCATCGTAAGGAGCAAAGAGTAGATCTTGTTGACCAAGACGAGAACGTACACGAGGGTCAAGGAATTCTGTAAACTTCAAATCGTTAGAGATTCCAATAATGCATGCTCTTGAATCTTTTAGGAATGAATTGAGATTTGTAAGGTTGTAAAGAAGATCATCTCCAGCCTTTCGTACGAGGTGGTCTATTTCGTCCAACACAATGACAAAGACGCCCTTTCGAGCATCCATTCTCTTGATGAGTTCCTTGAATACTCGGTCGGTTGGCCATCCCGTGAATGGGATTTCATCAATTTCATGATCTTCGAGAAGTGAGTTTCCAATATTTGAGAGAACTCTGTATTGTGTGTCAATTTGTCGGCAATTAACCATGACTGGAGTGATGTCTCTTTTCATCTGTTCTCCTTTCTCTTTCAGGAGATTTGTAACGTGTAAAGTGACAGCTGTTTTTCCTGCACCTGTTACTCCATAGAGAATCATGTTCGAAGGAATCTGTCCGTTAAGGGCTTCAACAAGGTTGAATGCAATGCGCTCAATTTCTTTTTCTCGATGAGGCATAAAAGCCGGCCGATGGCTGTGATGTAGAATCTCTTTATTGAGAAATAAACTCGGCTTGGAGAGCAAAGTGTCGAAGATGTTTTCCTTCACAATTTTTCCTCCATTATATACCCCAATGCGACGGCTCGTTGAACATGCGCCGGGATAGTTTCTCCGAGTCCGAGCCCCCCTCATAAGCATGTCCGTGGAAAATGTTTGGAGGAATCAATTTTGATTGCAAAAAAAGAATTATTTGGAAATGATATACGGCTCTGTAGGGGTACTTAAATGAAGAAAAAATATCAAATCAAAATTCGGGTTTCCAATCCGAATTTTCATGAATCCATGCATCTCCATCCTCAAGGTGATGGACATTTTCAGGATGGATTGGAAACTCGTTTGTTAAAATCGGTTCTCCACTTGATTGTTCAGAATCAATGAATGTGTGGGTTATGAGTAACGGAGTATCTGGATTTCTCTCGGCAAGAGATTGAATATCGTTTGGTTTATGATGATGGTCAGATGGAACCCATTGAGGAAATCCCATTTCAACAACTGCAATTTGTGATCGAGAAATGGCGTTTTCTAGATTTTCACAAGGGCCAGAGTCTCCAGAGTGCACAAGCGAGGCTCCATCCGAGTGCTCAAAGCGATATCCATGAGGATCGACTGCGTCATCATGATGAACTTCAAAACGTTCCCAACTCCAGTTGTCTTTTGTTGTCCCACGATCACTTTCTATGAACTCAATTGAATCGAGTGCATCATCTAAACTACCTGGGAATGCGAGTTGACATAATGTCTGAAAACGTTCTCTTACACCTTTCGCGCCTACAACAGTCAGAGGCTTGATTCGTTCCCTGTCTGAGATGTATTTTCTCTCCAGAAGTAAAAACGGTAATCCAAAGACATGGTCTCCGTGAAGATGAGTCACAAAAATTGTTTCAATTTCTGCAGGGGATATGCCAGCATTCCGTAAGCAAGCAAGGGCGGTTGGAGGTGCATCGACGATGTGTATCCCATCGAGAATCATGAATGAATGAAGCCGTTGTTTTGGAAGGAAGGCATTGCCCGTTCCTAACAACCTTACTTCGTGGGTCATGGTTTGTCGTCCGAGAATCAACTCTTTGAATCCTATGTATGAGGGCTATGGGTCTAAGAGAATGATGATAAGTGTGCCACATTTGGGAAAAAACATCGCGAAGCGATTGGTGAGTTCATGAGTAACTGGTCTGCAAAAAATCCATACGGTTCTAAAATCACTGAATGCTATGTCCTCAACGGAAAGGGCTCCAAAAAAGAGACACGCCATATCGTATTCGACCTTGGCGACTCTGGGCTTGACTACAAGGTGGGGGACGCACTTGGAGTCCTTCCAGAAAATCCACCACACATCGTGGAAGAAATTATTGAAATTCAGGGATGGGATAGAGACCACACGGTTACAACTCACAAAGGCGAAAAAGACCTCTACTCTGCTTTGAAGAAAGATTTTGAGGTCCATTTGGCAAACAAGAAATTCGTTCAATCTCTTGCAAACAAAGTAGTTTCATCAGGAATGAATATCTCCATGAGTATCGTCAAGCGTTCACGCAATGGTGTTAATTGGAATTCCGAAGGTGAAGGAGATTTACCCCCTGGTCTTTCATCAAGTCTACCATCAGATGATAAAGCGTCTCAAGTCAAAACAATCCTTTCGGATGCTAAAGAGATTGAGAACTATCTTTGGACCCGAGATTACGTTGACATCATGCGTGAGTTCAGCGTGAAATACTCTCCAGAAGAATTCCTCGAACTAATCGATCGACTCAAGCCTCGACTGTATTCGATTGCATCCTCTCATGATGCTCATCCAGGATTCGTAGAATTGACTGTTGGTATTGTCCGATTCAATTACCATGATCGTCAACGTGGGGGGTTGACAACGCAATATATGGCTGACGAAGTTGTTGTCAATGAAACACCAGTTGGTGTATTTATGTCTCCCACAAAATCCTTTATTCTGCCTGAAGACAAAGATATCGATATTATCATGGTCGGACCAGGAACTGGAATTGCTCCGTTCCGTGCTTTTATGGAACAACGTGTCCATGACAAGGCATCCGGTCGTAACTGGCTCTTCTTTGGTGATCAATCTGAAAAGACGGAGTACTACTACAAAGACGAAATCGAAGGTTGGATGGACAGCGGAGACTTATATCGCTTCACCACCGCTTGGTCACGTGACCAAGAAGAGAAAATCTACGTTCAGCATCGTTTGAAAGAACACGGTGCTGAAGTGTGGGAATGGTTTGAAAAAGGAGCTTATTTCTACATCTGTGGCGATAAGACCTACATGGCAAAGGACGTTCACAAAGCCCTCATTGAGATTGCAATTGAGCACGGCGGCATGTCAGAAGCAGACGCTACTCATTTCATTGAGCAAACAATGATGCGTGAACAAAAGCGTTACTTGCGTGACGTTTACTGATCATCGACTCGAAACTCCCACATAGAATGGGATTCTCCATCAATGTCAATTCGCTTCTTCAAATGTACGAATTGAGATTTTCTCAATGCCCGTGTGATAACATGAGATTCAACACTACGGCCATGCTTGCGAAGTGCTTCAATGACTTGGCGAGTCGTTAAAGGGCCATGTTCGCGAAGGTATCCTACGATCCATTCGGCTTGTTGACGCTGAAAGCGCTTTTCTTCGGTCCATTGCCTTCGCACAATTCTCAGAAAATGAAACATCTGTTTAAACACATGTTTGGGAATTTAAGTGTATGCCAGAAGGGCCTGAGATACACAGAGCAGCCCAGCGCTTGAGAAATGCTCTGGAAGGTTCAGTGATTACTCATGTCGAATGTCCGTACACAACAATTCAAGGCCAAGAGCATCGCTTTTTGGGAAATCAAGTCATTTCCATAGAAGCAAGATCAAAAGCGATGCTTATCCACATTGGTGAAGATGTTCTGTACAGTCATAACCAACTCTATGGCCGTTGGACAGTTCAGAAAAACTCCTCAAAACCAAAGAAAACGAACCGTTCATTACGAATAAAGTTGCAAAATGAAACACATACTGCTTGTCTTTACTCGGCCACAGATATCCAGATCATTGAACCATGGGAAATTGAAGGGCACCCCTACATTGCTAAACTTGGGCCTGATGTTGCAAATCGAAACGTTGAGTATGATGATGTCTTGGAACAAGTGAAGAATCCGAAATTTGGCAGGAGACAACTCTCACATATTCTCCTCGATCAAGCCTTCTTAGCAGGTGTGGGTAATTACCTTCGTAGTGAGATTCTCCATTCAGCTCGAATAGATCCTTCTCGTAAACTCAACACTCTTTCAGAAATCGAACAGAATAATCTTGCACACTCAGCAATAGAAGTTACACAATTGGCTTACGAGCAACGAGGAGTGACGGTTGAAAAGGGGCTCTATGACCTGTTAAGAGAGAATGGGCTATCTCGTCGTCAAGCCAGACATCATGTGTTTACCCGTGATGGCCTTGAATGTCATGAGTGCAAAACTACAATCGTCCACACTCGAATGAGTGGAAGACGTCTTGATTTCTGCCCCTCTTGTCAACGTTAAATCCGTTTTATTCTGAGTGGCTTTTGGTTATAGCCGTAGACGAGGTATCCTGCAGGTTCGATGAGGAATTTTTTCGTCATAAATTCCTTTCCAAACGTTGGATGTGGTTGGTCGAAGAGAAGAACAATTCGTGTTGACCAGCCAACTGAGTCAGTGATCAAACCTTTTGCAGGGTGGCCATCAACCGTTAGTAGCAGTGGTTCAAAATTCTCTTGTCCAGAATCGATTGGAAAATCTGATTCAATAATTTCGGGCTCCGTATTCATATCGCGTGTTTGTGACATGTTGTGAAGATAAGGCACTCCGTATAATAAGTTTATTACTTATTAAGTATTTATTGACGAGTGTTTATTGAACCGCTTTGCTCATAGGGTGTCTTGGATAACATCGGTACATGGGGTTCTCAAAAGTCTTGATTGCCAACCGGGGGGAAATCGCTCTCCGAATCATGAGGACGCTTCGTGATATGAACATCGAAGCGGCAATAATCTATGGTAAAGAAGATCGTCTTTCCTTACCAGTGCGTCTTTCAGATGATGCACATTTTCGTGATGTGATCAATCCACTCGATGCTTATCTCGACATTGAAGCTGTTGTCCAAGCAGCCAAAGACATGGGATGCGATGCAGTTCATCCAGGCTATGGATTCCTTGCTGAAAATGCAACCTTTGTGAAGCGCTTGCAAGAAGAAGGAATTACATTCATCGGACCCAGTTCTGATGTTATTACCTTACTTGGCGATAAGATCGAAGCTCGGGCAGCAATGGAAGCAGCAGGGTTGCCTACTGCAAAAGGTTCGTCTGAACCTATATCCGAAGCATCAGTCGCATCAGAACTTGCTGATGAAATTGGCTATCCAGTCATCATCAAGGCAGCTGCTGGCGGGGGTGGAATCGGTATGCAAATCGTTGAGGCTGCTGACGAATTTGAAAGCGCCTTGAAACTCTGTCAATCGAGAGCAAAATCTGCATTCGGTGATTCCCGTGTCTTTGTTGAAAAATACATACAAGGAGCGCAACACGTTGAATTTCAGGTTCTTGCAGATGGAAATAAAGCAATCCATTTCGGTGAACGCTTTTGCTCCATCCAACGACGCCATCAAAAGTTGGTTGAAGAAGGTCCTTGGCTTACTCCAGAAAAGCGTGAAGAAATCGGAGCTCTCGTCTGCAGAGGTGCTGAATCAGTTGGCTACAAAGGCCTTGCAACCTTTGAGTTCCTCCGTGATGCGAATGGTGATTTCTACTTCTTAGAAGTTAATCCACGAGTTCAAGTTGAGCATACTGTTACCGAACTCATTACTGGACACAATCTTGTTGAACTCGGTATTCGAGTGGCCCAAGGAGAACCTCTTCCATTCGCCCAAGAAGACATTACATGGAACGGCCATTCAATCCAATGTCGCTTGAACGCAGAAGATCCACGCGAATTTATTCCCAGTCCTGGACGGTTGTGGGAGTGTCACTTCCCCTCTGGATTTGGGGTCCGTGTAGATACACATGCCCACCCAGGTTACGAAATGCCGGGCAGTTTCGATTCATTGCTTGCAAAGTTACTCGTATGGGGGAGAGATCGCGAAGATGCTATTCGCCGAATGAGGACTGCTCTTGATGAAACAGTGATTACGGGAGTTGAACACCTTATTCCACTCCACCGTCGAATTATGGATGAAACTGATTTTATCAACGGTGATATCACGATTCAATACATCGACATGCATCAAGAACTCTTAGGCTGAGGACGATTTAATGGATGTTCTTATTGTTGGAAGTTTGGCTTACGATAGCATAGCGTCTCCTCTCGGTGCTGTAGAAAATGCCCTCGGAGGTTCTGCCACATACGCTGGATTGTCCTGTGCCTTCCATCGCGACCGTTTGGGACTTGAGTCGATTGGACTCGTGGGAGTTGTTGGTTCGGATTTCCGACAACAAGATCGTGCAATTTTTGAAAATGCTCACTTGGATACACAAGGTATCGAAACAGTAGATGGAGAAACGTTTCGCTGGGTTGGGTCATATGAAGGTTCAATGGCTCAAGCCATTACGCACGAAACCCACTTGAATGTGTTTGAACACTTCGAACCAAAAGTTCCTGAACATGGCAAAACTCCTACCGTAACATTCTGCGCAAACTTACACCCTAGCATTCAACTCTCTGTTCTAGACCAATCCAATCCAGTTCGATTTTCTATTCTTGATTCTATGAATTTGTGGATAAACATAGCCCATGATACGCTGCTTGAAGCGATGAAGCGAGTCGATATTGTTGTCATCAATGATGGTGAGGCTTCCATGCTGGCTGGTGAAGACAACGTCGTTGCAGCAGCGAAAGCAGTCCAACAGATGGCTTCAATCCCAACACTTGTGGTCAAGAGAGGTGAGCACGGAGTGATTGCTCTCCATGGAGACGATACAATCGTCATGCCATCTTATCCATGCTCAGAGGTTGTCGATCCAACGGGTTGTGGGGATACATTCGCAGGCGCCCTTGCCGCTTGCCTCGCTTCAGGTGAAGGTGACATGACCGTTGAAGAGCTACGAAATGCCTTGACCCATGCTACGGTAACTGCAAGTTTTACTCTCGAAGCATTTGGTACTGAAATTCTTGAGAAGATTTCCCAAGAGAAGTATCAGCAACGATACGATTCTTATTGCAAGATTTCAGGAATCTCAGTCAAATCGTCGTAATCCATGACGCCCCGATTGCTGGATTGGTGCTATTTCCTGTGATTCTGTTAAGGAACTAAACGAACGAGGGACTTCTTGTTCTTCCTCATCTTGTATATGTCCATGCAGGTGTTCAATAAGTTCGTCATCAACTCCGTCATCACTCAATTTTGTTATCGAATCACGAACCTTTCTGATGGATGAAATGCCACGGGATACGATCGATGCTTTCGATTTTTTCGATTTTACAATTTTGTTCTGAGTTTTGTTTGAGCGTACTTGGATACGCTGTAAGGAATTGGCACCAGTATTTCGACGGATGATTCCGGAATTCAGGGCAGGTTGAGGTGGTGCCTTTGGTTGCTCATGATGTGGCATCGCTTGTTCAGCGAGAGATGGGCGCTCTTCTTTTTCCTCTGAATCAAACACATCAAGTAGAATATCTGGAGAGGTAAACATCTCAGTTGTATGTGGAATATGTGCTCCATCTGGACCGACAAAGCTTGGGAGGTGGTTCTGCGGGAGGGGCGTTGTTGCTAGTGGCCGTCGCTCAACTGGTACACCACTTGCTTGATGCATTCGATGAGACGAGCTTCCCTGTTGAACCCTGACTTCAGGTGGTAAAGGCGCTCCTGTGAAGATTGCATCACTGTGGCCTACTGGACGATGTTGTTGGTGGACGTCATACTCGTCATATCCTCTACGTGTGGAGATGTGGTCTCGTCCTCGAGCGATGATTCCGTGCTCATTCGATGGAGGCTGATTCATGATGTCATCAGCCCATCGAGGGATTGTTCCTTCATCGATTTCAAATGCATCACTTGATGTGGTTTCATTTCCCAAAAAGGATGTAATGCTTGCTGAAGGAACCAAATCTACCGGAGGGGCTGGTAATTCTCTGTACGCTTCTTGAGCAGCTTCTCGCGGATAATCGGTGTCCTGATTCATCATTTCAGTACCAATTTTGGCTTGTTCAAGCGTCATACCCTCATTCATACGTCCAATTAACATCGAGAGTTCAAGTAACTTCGAATCATTTCCATAGATGACATGGCAGTCACCAAGATCCATATCCAGCGTTAACGTTGGGCGTTTGGTTAGTCCCCAGCCTGAAATGAGAACCACACCTGCCAAGAATGAGAATACACGGAGGTCAGCAGGGGTGATGATACGCCAGGATGCATACAATGCACAGACACCAATAAACGCAATCCATGCGGGAACAAGCGTCGTGTTGTGATGGTGCATCCGGGCTACAGAGTCGTATCGGAATTCGAGACAATTTCCATTCCTGAATTCAAACGACACACGGGAATTGGTAAGGCTTGCTCTCGCCTTACCTCCTTCTCCTACCAAGCGTAGCCCGTGAAGAGAAACTCTCTCCCCATTCTCCGCAAGGCGTTCGTTGCGCCCGTTGGTCTGCATCCCATCCCGCAGTAGAACCAGCCCATTATCAATGCATCCCCAAACTATGAGATTGAGGAGGGCGTTCGGGGACGTGAAATTTTATGCCGAATTATTCCAGCTTACTCAGATTTGCATCGCCCATAATTCGTGGTTTTGAATCGAGTTGAGCGATCAAAACAGATGGAGGGTTTTCAATACGCTGCAGGAGAGGAGTTTCCCAACGAACGGTTCCAACGCCATCGTCTATGGATTCAACTCGTCCTACAACAAATTGCAAATCAATCGATGCGTGGAGTACATCTCCAACAGTTAACTTTCGCTTCTGGAAGGGGGATATATTCAGGCTCATTTGGGACAATGAATGAGATTCGAGTGCGAGTGGTCTGTGGATATCCTTCCGCTTGTCTTCAAGTTCTGGCAGAACGATAAGGCATGTTCCGCTTAGAGATTCTTCTTTTGCGTTACGAAGTGCGATTCCTACGCGATCTCCAGCTCCTGCCTTGGGGACATCATCATCCATGACTTGCAGTGATTTGACGGAACCAGTTCCTCCCGAGGGAAGCATCGTGATTTCATCATGAACAGATACGCTCCCGGATTGAACATACCCAATAGCCACGAGACCGATTCCTTTCACGTTGAAGTGTTGGTCAATTGGAACAACAAGTGGCTGCTGTTCCACCATTTGCAGCTCTTCAGCCATCGAATCCATGATCGAATAAAGTGCAATCCTCAAACCTGGGCCATCGTCCTTTTCGAACGTCCAGTCAGTGAGTCCTGCTTGCTTGAATAGTGTTTTGACCATATCTTCGTCAACCCATTCGCCTTGGGGCGGACGAATAACGGCTATTCCTTGTTTGATATTTGCGCTTGCAAAAGCCACGAGTGCCTCGCCAAGCGTAGCATCGATGGCGGTGATCTCCACGAGACCTGCACGAGCAGCAGATAGTGCATTGAGCAAAGGTCGCAAACGCTCGGGATACTTTGCAGGTCGGATCAAAGAAAGAATTTGTGCTTCTCCGTTGACCATATCCTTGTTCACGTAGGTGTGGACGTCTCTTTGGTCAGTTGGTTTTGCGATACTTCGTGCAAGATCATCACTTCCAACCATGGCGATGTTGAGGACTGGCATGTGTTAATCCACAGACCGTTCTTTCATCAATGCTCTCATTCAGAATTACGCTTCGAGAGCATGTTTTCTCGAATTTCTTCGGCCTTCTTCCACTCGTGAAAACCTTCCTCGGATTCGGGAACTAACTGTGGGATTGGGATGGGGCGCATCATCGAATCAATAGCAACCATGAAGAAATATCCTTCACAAATAACTCTGGTTTTCCAATCCGCCTTTGTCATGGCACATGCAGTGACTTTGACTCCTGCGGTGTGCGTACTTGTGAACACGACACGTCCAGTGACTTCGATCAAGTCTCCCTGCCTTGCTGGAGCCTTGAAGGTCAATGTGTCGATTGAAATTGTAACGAATTCTCTATGTGCAAATTTCGAACATGCGATACCAGCGGCTTTGTCCATGACTGAGAGTAAACGTCCACCGAAGAGAGTGTTGTATGAGTTCGTGTCTTGTGGAAATACTTCTTCAATCAACATCACGGGCTCGGTTGAGAATGGCTTCATGTACAGTCCCACTCCTCCATCCAATATGAATACATGGAGTAGGAATGGGGATAATTTACTATTTGTTAAGGGAATGTTATGTTTCAAAGCAACGTAGTCATTTAAGCGACGAGGTTTTAGAGCAGAGTCGATACGCAGTACACAGGTGAAACCATGGCTTCTACTGATGGACGAACGAAAATTGCATTTTTCCTAGTGACTTTGATGATACTTACGCCGTTAGCAACTGCTGCTAGCGTCTCTGATTTTAGCACAGGTACGAGCGAAGTTGAGATTGTTCTCGACGATGCTTCGACATTCATGAACGAGGTGGATGGTTCGGTCGACTTACCTGTTGGTGAATCAATAACATCGGCGAGTGTTGCTGTCTCGACTACACCAGCAGTCCATGGCGCACATACTCGAATCGACATTGAAACAATGCCGCGTGTTTGGAATCCGAACTACAACGGTCAAAAGACTGCATTTTCCAATCCCGATGATTTTCAATTTGAAGATGGTGCTACTTCCACGGCTGTTTCACTCAAGGCTGAAGGTCTGTTGACAGACTTTGAGAGCGAGCAAGCTGGTTTCATGGACACGACAACACCTCCCCCGAGTTCAGGCGCACCATGGTCGCATGGTTCACTATTCGGGGGAACAATCATTCCTTCCAATTGTGCTTCTGGTAGCGACTGTTGGGGAACTGGATTATTCGACGATGATTACACGGACGATAACAGTGGTTCAGCATATAAGCAAACACTTCTTTCGCCAACACTTGATATGACCTCTGCTGCTATCAAAGACCCATCAGTCTACTTCGACTCATGGCATCAACTTGCTACTCATTCAACTTCAGGTACGAACCCGAATTACAGATATGCTGACTGCGCATATGTCGAAATCCGTTACGCAGATACGCCTGCATTCGATCCAATTGCAGACCAATTCAATCACATCGATTTCGATATTCAAAATCAAAGCGGTGTATCCTTTGAGTCTGGCCACTACCAGCGAGGAAATGGTGCCGCCAAGCAGAAAATTAACGGGGCATGTAATGGCGTTCAATACAACGACTATGCTCTCGGTGGGACTTCAACATCAGCGTTTAACACAGATGGTTGGGGCAACATGAAACTTGACCTGTCCGATTACCTCGGAAAATACATTCAAATTAGATTTGTCTTGGAACACAATGCTATTCCACTTTCAAGTGGATATTCCTTGGAAAACAATACAATGCCAGGATGGTACATCGATAACTTCCGATTTGGAAGTTTGCTTCCACAATCTGGCTGGATGAGTGTACGAAACATCTTGCCAAACGTTGGCGGAGGAGACAATCATCCAAACGGCTTTGGATTGCTTACAATCGAAGCTGAAACCACATCAACTGCAGTTCTCTCTGTCGACGTATTGAATCCCGTTAACGGACAAATTGTTGTGGATGAAAACAACAATTCCATGTCTGGTTTAATTGGTACAGTCCTCGAACTATGGGACATCAATTCATCAAAATACCCAACGGTCAATCTAAAGTTCAATTTCGATTCTGGGCCTGATCAACTTTCCACACCAATTCTCCACGGTTTCTCGATAGGTACTCGCGTTGGAACTGGTTTCAATCAAACAATCATTTCACCTAATCCTCCTCAAAATGGGATATGGGCGTCACAAGGACTTGGTGACTTGATGATGTACAACCCTCAGATGACTGATTCTTCCTTCAGTTCTGAAAAGTTGAGATCTCACTTTGCGCACCCTATTGCATCGATTACACCGTACATACAGGATGATTGCGCTGAGAGTCCTGAACTTTCAGTCTCGATGAATGGCTACGACGTGATTATGCAAAACAACGTCAAATATACGCTGGGGGAGACTGTAGGAATGCCTTCGTCAGCATTTGGTTTCTCAGCAGTTCTAAGTTACCAAAACCCATGCGATGTTGCAGGAATGTGGTTCGATCTTGAGTTTGCTCATTATGCTAAAAACGTTCGAATCGACGTCGCTGGTGACGGCGATATCGAGTACGCTTTTGATGAACCCGCCTTCGATATGTTTGGACGTCAAACATTGTTCATCAGCTCTAAGGATGCAAATGACATACACTATGGTTCCGATAGCCGTACACTCAGTCTCGGTCTAAGTGGTTCTGTTGATGGTGGAGAATTCATGCTCCCAGTTGGAGCAACAATTCTCGCCGCAGAAATCTCGTTTGAAAACAATCAAATCGTTTCCACGACCAACGCAAACGAAGGATTTGACTGGTCACTTTTGTCTGGTCTTGAAGAAGTGGCATTGGGGAGCATAGGAAACCAAACAGATGGTTCTTCTGAGATGTACCCTATGGAAATGAATCTCTCAAGTGCTCTCAATACACTGATGCAAAGCAGTCTTACTCCGACTGCACACATCGATGCGAATGGAAACGGCTGGAAGAAGTTCAGATTCAATGTTGAAAGCCTCAACGCATCGAGTGGTTCAACGATGGATCTAATCGGGCTTGATGTCGTATACGATCTCACACATTACCTCTCAACTGGTAACGACTTCGCCTCTGAACTCGCTCAGGGTGTTGCACTTTCTCCATTAACATCTGGAAGTGCAACAGTGCCAATTGTTGTCCACTCAACCAGTGGAGGCGGTCTCTCTCTCTCAAGTCTCTCTGTAATCACCTCCCCGGGGTATGTTACAACAGCGACACTTGTTGGAAATCCAATTGGACTCTATCCTAACGGAGAGATTTACGAAGTCATCACGACACATACCGTTTCTGCGCTTACTGGAGCACAATTCCAAGAAGCAAATCTCATGTTTGAATCCGTCACTGGAAACATTGAACTCTCGTATTCCGATATCAACGGATTTGGCGAAGTGGAGAACTCGAACGGATACATCACGCTCCAATCCTCAAGTGTCACTGATATTACAGAAGGAAAGGAAATCACTTGGAGATTCACTGTCAACAACGTCTGGGAAGACACTGAGGAAGTGAAGATTTACGCTGGACAAATAGCAACAAATGGTGTCAATGGACTGCCATCTGCAATCGTTCTTGCTCCACCTGGCGGAAATGCTGTCGAAAACGATGTTGGCATCACTGCTTTCTCTATCCTCAACGATGAGGGCCTCGCTCAAAATCTGGATGCTGGAAACACGAACAGAAATCTGAGACTGACAGGAAGCGTTCGATTAGAAGCACTTTCTGTTTCACCAGATCCTCTCTCTTACTTCACAGTCGTTGAAGAAAGAAGCATCAACAGTTCAGGAGAGACTCCAGTCTTCGAATGGAGCGAGATTGCAAATCAATCAGGAACCATCAGTGGGGACTTTGATTGGACAGTTGACCTCGGTCAAACAACCGCAGGCGATCACGTATACCGCTTCAGAATCACTGGCTACGAAGGTGGGGACACTGTTTGCCCAGCTTCAGAATTTAGACCAGATATGGATTGTGCAATTCCGTTTAATCTAACTATTGACCAATTCGCTCCAGAGTTGGTTTCGGTTAAGGTGTTAAACGGACAAGTTGACCCTAATTACGAATCGAATTGGAGATCCCTCGTTGACGACACGTGGGTTATCCCATCCAATAATCAATACATCAAGGTTGGAATAAGCGACTTGCAAGATTTGCCAACAACAATCGACCTGCATTACTGGGTTGAATATCAACATGATGCGAACAGCGATGGTGTTGCCGACCCATCTGAATATGCTACAGTCGCCTTGACTGGAGACGGTGCATATCCAACTGCAAATTACACTGGAAACTACAATGACCTTGCAAACCAAGAGAAAGACCCTGTTGGAAGAGTCAGCATGTTCCTTGAAGGATATGACCTTGCAGGTAACGCAATTGATGCAGGTGAAGCAGGAATCTTCAATGACGAAGTAACCTATGCTTCCATGCCATCGAAGGCCCCTGAAATTCTTTCCTTCGCTATTGAGAATTCAGTTGGCCGTCCTCTCCTTAATTCCAACCATCCTTCCTATGAAGGCGATTGGAATCAAACAATGTATGCTGGCAATGAATACCATCTCATTGTCAACGCTGAAGACCGAAATGGTTGGAGAGATATTGGTTACATCCGTGTTGATTTGACCAACGACAGAGACGATCTAACACTCTACTACTTCCCACGAAATAAGACCGCTTGGACAGATAGCCCACACATTACAATCGTCGAAGAAAGTGCTGATTCGGATGGACCTCAACTCTTGCGAATGGATGGAGAAGCATTGATCAATCCATTCACTGACGAATTCTATCTCGACCTTCCAATAAAGATCAACTGGGGTATTGTTGGTTTATCTGCACTTGCTTCGCCAGAGATTCACATTGAAGATCTCGATGGTGCATACAAGCGAAAGATTGTAGGTTCAACAACACAAATTACCCAATGGTACTATTCTGATGGAATTCGACTTGACATTCGAACTGATGAAGCGAACAATCTGATGGTCACACCGTTCTTCTCTGACATCACCGGGTCAATTACAGAAGACGTCCGTCAAGGATATGTTTTCCCAGGAGATACTGTTTCATTCGCAGGACAATATGCTTACATTGATGGAATTTATGATAGCGTCTTCATTCTTCCTGAAATGGAATTGACACTTGAAGTCACTCGAATGGCGGCTCAACCAAGTACAGCAAATGGTGTTCAGTACTTTGCCTATGGCGCTGGTGGAGCTGACGGTTCAAAGCAGGACGGCCAACCAACATTCCACGCCTTTACAGGTGGTTCGTTTGACATCAACATCACTGCTCCAACTTCAACAAACGAATACACCTACACGTTCAGGCTGGTCAATCTTCCAGAGGGGGCAGTTGACAGTACGGATGTCATGTGTTCAACATCGACATCATTTGGATGTGGAGACTTCGTTCTCAAGGTTGATGCGAATGCTCCTTCAGTGACCTCGAACACATGGACTGTTCGTGACGAAGCCAATTCAGTTCTTGATGAAACGATTTCAACTTCAAACTTCAGATGCGTTGATATTGAACTCCAAATTTCTGAGAAGGAAGCTTTGTTTGAAGGCGATGTCTCAGTTGCATGGAAGTTCTATGTTGATCCTACAAACGATATTACATGGCCATACTTCGGTACAATCCATGGCTCGGACCCGTTGACTGCTGTATTGTCGCTGTCACCTGTTGCAGGTGGTTATGCAGCAATTGCAGACTGTGTTGACCTATGGCCTGCTGTTGATGATAACGAGTTACCAACTCAAGAACAGATTGGAAACATCGAAGTTGTCTTCTGGATTGAAGGAGCGGATTCAGCAGGTTCTGCGGTTCTTGGTGGAGGACCAACTCCAGATGGTTCCGTTGCACCTATCTACTCCTCTGAAGCACGATACAACTCCCTGTACTCGTTTATCTACGAAGAAGCAAGTTTCGCAGTGAAAGAAGTCGATTTGACTCCACGTTCACCCGAAGTAGATGAGTCAATGACATTGACTGTCGAAGTTGTTAACACTGGTTCGAAAGCAGGACAAGTAACACTTCGAGTTCAATCCGTAATTGACGGAGGTATCCCAATTACAGAATCAACCATCACATCCGAAGCGATTCTTATTGATGGGGAATTGGATGTTGAAGTAACCCTTGAAGCATTCGCAAACCCAACCACAGGAATGTACTATCTCATCTATGATGATGTTACTGGAGATCTTCTCTACAACGGTTCCTCGAGCGGAGATAGTTTCAACGTTAAGGTTGCAAGTGAAAGCGATGATTCTGGTGGATTAATGCTCATCATCGTCATTCTTATCGGACTTATTCTCGTTATGGGAATCGTGGGCCTCGTTCTCATGCGTCGTAACGGTGCAGAAGGAACTGATGCGTACATGTACGAAGATGAAGACGATGGGAAGGCCTATGCTGAACTACCAGGTCAATACTCTGGTTCACAAAGCCCGCCTGCTGATGTAACTCCGCAGATGGCTGAAGCTATGGGTGAATTCCCACAATGGTCACAAGAAGAAATTCAAGGATACTTTGACCAAGGATGGGATATTGCTACACTCAAGGACTGGGTTAACAACCAGTAAGGACGTGACCTCTTGTCCGTGGAATTGGAATGGGAGGACGTTGTTTGGGAAGACCCTGACGGCGGTACAATCGTTCTGCATGGGGTTCTTCCAACAACCGTTCATCCACGTCAACTTCGTCCTAGAATTGAATGGCATGCAATCGCCCTGCTGGAAGGTCCTGAGATTGAAGATGTCTGGGAACTTGAAGAGGCCTCAGAAGTAGAATCTCAAGGAGTCAATCTTGCTTCTGCAATTCTTGGGGGTGGAATAGATTCTGTTCTCATTCAGGATTTGATTCAACTCGATGATCTTCAAACAGGCCGATTCCCAGATCCAGAACCTCGACGTTTACATCGACTAGCACTCCGCCATGATCGTCCAGTGTACTGCATTGAACCAACTCTTGATGATGAGGATTGGGAGTTACAACGCACTAATGAGGCAAAAGTATCCACGCATTGGCGTAAACTCCTGTCAATGGTTCGACTCGGAAAGAAGTGGAAGAAAGCAGTAAAACGCCGAATCTTTGATGCTGAGCAACCGCCTAAGAATGTATCACGTAATATGGCTACTGCGAGTGTTCTTACTGCAGCTTGGTGGGATATGACTGAATCGAGAATTAATGCTGAACTTTCGAAATCGAGAGACATCAGGTTTGCAAAGAGATTGCGAGGAGCGCTTTCAAGAGAACGAGAGACGCATGGTGACAATGCCACAATTCTCGTTCCAATGATTCAGACTTGGAGATTGAGCATACTTGACTCGTTGCAATCACTACCTGAGGCGGAGGAGATTATTTCATCATCTGGCCCATCGGAGATATCAGAGGGAGAAGAATGAACTCAAATATCGATGTAACAGTTGAGAATCAATTGGTCCGATTCATCTGCCCAAAACCTGTTGATGGCGAGGCTGTTGTTGCTCAATTAGATGGGCAAAGAGTTGGTGGTATGGTCATCAAATCACTGCGTCGTCCACGAGCAACACTTGTCATCGATTCACAAGGCCGTATTACAGTCCATGGTACTCATCGAGTTGAAGCCGCTCGCTCGGCAGCAAAGGAACTCCTCCTAAGACTTGGTCTTGATGATACAGGATTGAAGACAGAACTCGGACCAATCATCGCCTCGTTTACATTCAACACTGCTGTAAACGTTCAATCTATAATCGGTAATCTTGGCGCAGGCGAAGGGCATTATGATGATCGCCTTGATTGTGGTATTATCCATGACGAGAGACACGATCTTGTCCTCTACGTTTGGGCGAATGGGAAGTGTATCGTTACGGATGGTCGCCATCCAAAGATGGTGGCTATGGCTGCAGTTTACTGGCGTACAAAGTTCTCAGAACTTGGATATTCAACGGCTTGAGGGTTGATGATGAAAAGCCCTGTTTCCAAATGGAATGGGCCGATTTTAGACAATCATTTCCATCTCAATAGGAACGGAAGATATCTCGATGCTGCAAAGGATTTCAAGAATCAAGGTGGTACGCATCTGGTTCTGGTTCACTGTCCTGATTTTTCTTCACCACCAACACATATCGATGAGCATAGGTCAACCTACGCAGATACAATCGCAATGGCCGATGAAGTACGCTCTCATCATGGTCTAAATGTTCGAGTAGTGCTCGGGCCTCATCCCGCTGCCTTTGCTCATCAATTCATCAAATGGATGGAGGAAGATGAAGAGGCTGGAGCGGAACGTGCCTGTGAAAATTATCGAGATAGCATCGATGCTGCTCTCGAGTTTGTCAATGAAGGAAAAGCCCATGCCATCGGCGAAGTAGGGCGCCCACATTGGCCAGTTTCTGATGAAATTTGGAATCTATCAAACATGTTGCTCGAAGAAACAATGGCTATGGCTGCGAAAGAGAACATTGCACTTCAACTTCATGTTGAAGGTGAACTGGATTCAACATATCGTGACTTATCGAACATGGCGGAAAAAGTTAATCTGTCGAAACACAAACTCGTCCGCCATTATTCTCCTCCTCAAATTGATGAAGAAATGACTCGTGGCCTGACCTCGAGTGTCCTTGTTGGAAAAGGAGCACTTCAACCATTGATGGAAACATATGAACGAAACAAAACTGGTTTTATGCTTGAGACAGACTATATGGATGATCCAAGAAGACCTGGTGCTGTTTTGGGCCCCAAAACTGTACCGAAGAGAACGCAACAACTTCTGGAAGCAGGAATGGATGAAGATGCATTATGGCGTTGTCATGTCGATGTCCCTAACGCAATTTACGGTATCAATGAAGATTGAATCATTTCCCTTCCATATCGCCATCACATTCATCATAGAGTTCTGATTCGTTGATGCATGGCAGAAGGGCACGGTCACCTCCGATCAGCAGTTGTTCTGGTTCTTCTCATTCCTCTGCTGATGCCGTTTGCATCAGCGCAAGGTGGTATTGGTACAATTTCTTTGGATTGTGGAAGCGACCCTGTGATGAATGTTGAGCCGAATGAATACTCGGATAGTGAGCTAACATGTACTGTTACCAATGACGGGACTATCCTAGCCGAGTCTATCCAAATCACAGAAGAATGGGATGGCGTCTTTGTTGACATTAGCCTCTCTGAAGACACCTTTACTCTCGAATCAGGCGAGGCTGCTGACTTTACAGTTACATTTAGCGGCGAATCACGCCTTGATGCAACGATTGTTTACAAGTTCACAATATCGGCTACAGTGACTGCCTGGGGCCCTATTCCTGTCGAAGGGACTCCTCTTTCAAACACTGCGAACCACACGGGCGATTTCACCATTGCAAAGTTCGGAATGCTCACACTCGATGTGCCTGATACCTCCTCGCGTAATATGATGACAAACGAAGAGGTTTCCGTAACATTTCAAGTCGAAAATGATGGCAATGCTGAAGATAAGATCGAAGTCCAAGTTTCGAATTCAAACGAACTTGAAATGCTTGGTTTCATCTTTACCACAGGCACCTACTTTTCAGAAAGAGTTCAAGCGGATGGAATCTCATCGCAATTTGAATTAATCATACGATCTCCAAGTGATGCTGCTGAAGAGATTCGTGCAGCAATCACTATTGTCGTTACGAGCGATAATGATGACTCAGAATCTGATTCGGTAAGCTTCAACCTTATCGTCGAGGCAGAAGATGAATCGTCAGCACTGGGAGGTCTCTCTCTCGAGAACACAGATGATTTGGCTATGTATGGCGCTATTGGCGGAGGCGTACTCTTCATTATCTTCCTTCTCATCATCATCTCTCGAATCTCGAAGCGAAATGCATCCCGTAATGTTGCAGTTGAAGACGAGCAAGAAGAAGCAATAGAAATCGATGATGATTTCGATCTTGATTTCGATTTCGAAGAGGATGACGATTTTGAATCAGATGACCTCGATGCTATGTTTGACGATTTGTAACGCCGTCGCCTTTTTCTTCAAGGTCGAGTAAGGCCAATATTTGAGCAAAAAGAAGGGGAATACTCAAAGACGTGGTGTGCTGGGTAACACCTGCGATTGGTGAGATGCGGATGCTAGGTCTAAAGGGAAAAACAGCCGTTGTGTTTGGAGTTGCGAGTGAAGATTCGATTGCTTGGGCAATCTGTCAACAACTTGCAGAGGCAGGAGTTGACTTGTTTTTAGGCTTCCAGAAGCGCTTCATGTCACGTGTTTTCCAACTGAAAGACAAACTTCCAGCAATCAAGGGGTTTTACCCACTTGACGTCGCCAAGGATGAAACGACTGGTGAATTCTTTGAGGCCTTCTCGAAAGAACATCCTGGAAGGAAAATCGATATTCTCGTTCATGCAATCGGATTCGCTCCACGAAGCTGCTTTGACAGGCCCATACTCTTTGTTGAAGATGCTGATATTAACACAGCAATGACGATTTCAGCCAATTCATTGCAACGATGTTTGAAATTTGCTATGCCTCATCTCAGCGAAGGGTCATCGACCATCACTCTAACCTATGCTGCTTCAACCCGTTTCGTCCCATCTTATGGGATTATGTCGATGGCTAAGGCTGCCTTAGAATGCTGGACAAGAGAACTCGCTTGTCACCTCGGGCCTCACGGCCATCGTGTCAACAGTATCTCTTCAGGACCGATACGAACGATTGCAGCATCAGGTATTCCTGGATTCGATAAAATTCTCGATCACGTCCAAGCAAATGCTCCTTTGAGGCGAAATGTCAGCCAATCAGATGTCGCCGGAACGACCCTTTGGCTCGCAAGCCCTCTCTCAGCCGGTGTAACCGGCCAATGCATCCATGTCGATGCTGGATATTCAATCACCATGGTGCCTCAAAGCATCATGGACGTATGAGGTGAACAAGATGACCATCACAACCGATGACGGAAAACCCTGCGAAGGACTTGAACAAGGTCCTTTTGAACCAATTGCAGTAATTGGTGTTGCGGCAATGATGCCAGACGCCCCCGACCTCGATACTTTTTGGCAGAACATTATCGACTCACACGTCAGTATTCGTGAAGTTCGAGAAGGTCGCTGGCCAGGCCCAGTAGATCATTTCTGGACTGAAGGAAAACCAGGTGACATCAAACACGGTTTCACCTATTCAAAGATTGGAGCTTTCGTAGAAGGATACGAGTTTGATTGGAGAAGATGGAGGCAACCACCGGGTACGCTCCCTCAAATCGATCCGTGTCAACTCTGGGCGGTTTCAGTATCGGCAAAAGCAATCGAACAGGCAGGATATGGAGACGATGGAAAGGTCTTTCCTCGAGAACGAGCAGGTGTAGTTTTTGCTAACGCTCTAGGCGGTGAAAACAGAAATCTCTCCAACATCCGTGTTTGGTCAAATCACACAGCTGAACTTGCTAAGCAGCATGGTATGCCAGCATCTGCAAAGGAATCATTCATGGAAGATGTGAACGAGCAATCCCCCAAAGTCGATGAAGACACAATGCCTGGGGAACTTGCAAATGTTGTTTCTGGAAGAGTTGCAAATCTCCTTGACCTTCAAGGGCCAAACCACGCAATGGATGCAGCATGTGCATCTTCGATGGCTGCGGTCATGGATGCATGTCGCCTCTTGCAAACACGACAAGCAGATGTCATGCTCGCTGGTGCAACAGATCGAACAATGGATCCTGCAACCTATGCTAAATTCAGCGCAATTGGTGCCCTCTCACCAACTCATTCGACGCCGTTTGATGCTCGTGCCGATGGATTCGTAATGGGGGAAGGAGCAGGAGTTATGGTGCTTAAGCGCCTATCGGATGCTATTTCCGACGATGACGTTATTCATGCAGTAATTCGCGGTGTTGGCGGTTCATCAGACGGTAGAGGCAAAGGAATCACGGCACCTAGTCAACGTGGACAAATCCAAGCCATTGCTCGAGCCTACAATCAAGCAGGATATCCTGCCTCTTCTGTTGAATTAGTCGAAGCCCATGGGACATCGACAAAGGTCGGAGATGCAACCGAACTTTCTACACTTACACGATTGTGGACAGATGCAGAATCTGGAGATAATGTGGCAGTAGGCTCCATCAAATCACAGATTGGCCACTTGAAAGCGGCTGCAGGAATCGCAGGTATCATCAAATCGGTCATGGCACTTCATCACCGAACAATACCGCCTTCAGCCGGCTTCGAAACACCCAATCCAACCGTCGATTGGCCAAACATTCCTTTCTTTGTGCCAACGCAAGCAAGAGAATGGCCAGTCCCAAGCAATCACCCACGTAGAGCCGGTGTTTCCGCATTCGGTTTTGGAGGAACAAATTTCCATATTGCACTCGAAGGATATGACCCATCATACCATCAAGAGATGGCTCAGGACTGGGATACTCGTTGGCAATCCTATGCACAATCATCCTCAGTTTCAGCACCGTCTATTCTCGATGCAAATGCTAAACCCTCCTTGACGCATGAAGCCATGAAATCCATCGAAGGAGGCGTACTTCTCCTTTCAGGTGGTTCAATTGAGGAACTTACTGCAACGCTTTCTACAGTTGAGTTTGAAGGAACACTCTTTGATTCAGATCCGCGTGGTCTCCGTCTTTCAATGGCCTTGCAAGATGCGAGTACAGACTTCCAAGCAGATGCTGCATGCCGGATGGCACTTGTCGCTACATCTTGGGCTGAGTTTGAAAAGAGAAAGACACTCGCTCTAAGTTCACTTTCTGACAAAGCGAAATGGGGTTTCTTGCAAGCGCAAGGCATCCTCGTAAGCGATGAAGCAAGTCTTCCATCTGGAGCAAAGATTGCCCACATGTATCCTGGTCAAGGATCTCAATATGTGGGGATGACTACAGACCTGTTCAATCGATACGGTCCTGTACAAAACGTCTGGGAAGCATCTGATTCCACAATGATAGAAGTGCTCGATGGTGAAACACTCTCTTCTTTCGTCCTTAGGGAAGGTCTCGATAAGGAAGAACGAATTGCTGCTGAACACAAACTCAAGCAAACTGAATACACTCAACCTGCAATGCTGACCGCAGATTTGGCAATTGAACATGCGTTAAATGCCTATGGGCATCATCCAGACATGGTCGCAGGACACTCTTTAGGAGAGTACGCTGCTCTTATGGCATCTGGAATTCTCAACATGGATGGGGCTCTACGCGCAGCAGCAGCTCGTGGCACAGAGATGGGTTCGGTTGAAATTGATGACAAAGGACTCATGGCGAGTGTTACTGCTCCATACGAAGATGTCGATCGAATACTCACCTCCTCGGATGGCTATGTCATCGCAGCAAACAAGAATTCACCAAAGATGACAGTTATTGCAGGGGCTACAGATGCTGTTCAAAATGTTATGAAAGTCTTCGAAGAAGAAGGATTCAATTGTGTTCCACTGGCAACCAGTCACGCATTCCACTCGAGCATTGTCGCTCCAGCGAATGAGCCTCTACGCAGATTCTTATCATCACTTGAAATCAATTGGCCTCAAATTCCTATCACTGCAAATGTCGATGGTACATTCTATCCAAGTGAAGGACCAGATGCTAAGGAAGGAATTCTTGGAAAACTTGCTCCGCAAATGGCTTCATCCGTAGAATGGACAAGCCAAATCCAAACAATGTATGCTGCTGGGGCCCGAGTCTTTGTTGAAGTCGGTCCAAAAAGAGCATTGACAATGTTTGCATCTCAAATTCTTGAGAATCAACCACATCTTGCAGTTATGACAAATCATCCAAAGCAAGGAGGCATCGCTTCCTTCCTTACCGCATTGGGGGCTTTGGCAGTAGCAGGTCGTCCTCCTAAGTCGATTCAGGCTGATTCGGATGTGTTCTCTGAGGCATTTAGGGCCGGACCAATCGAGGCGCATTCAGCAATGGAACTCCCAATTCGCTCATCTCAAGAAGATCTTCGAGTCAGAGCACGCCCACTTCCTTCCAAAGGCGGTGCTGCACCAGCAGTAGTTACGCCTGCTTCAACCACGGTACAAGTTGTCAAAGAAACGACCGTTGCAGATTACATCGGTGATCGAATTGCAGCACAGTGTGGCTATCCAGCCATGTTTTGTCAAGGAATGGTCAATCTAAGAACAGGCCTTGGGTTGTCAGAATCTTCTATTCAAACCATTATCTCAGGAATACGAAACGAAGCACAAACAGATTCTGAAGTTGATGTTTCAAGTGCTGAAACAGTTGCTGATTTGGAACGTTGGGTACGTGAAACGCCACAAGGCTGGGCTCCTCGAGTGCATCTTGTTTCAGCACAAACCAGTACTCAAGTACAATCCGTAGCCGTTCATGATCCTTTGATGCAACGACGTTCAGATCCATATGTTGTCTCAGGTATCTCTCTTGGCCTTCCAGGCGGTGAGAAGGTCTTCGACGAAGATGTGTTTGAACGTCTTGTTCGTGGAGAAACCTGCATTCAAGAAGTATCTGATGAATACAAGCAACGCCTTCTCGATAAGAACATTACACGCTTGATCAAAGGTCGTGATGGTTCTGTAAACATGGAACAAGCCAAGGTATTTGGAGACATTCCTCAACTTGCAGGAGTCAAAGCAGCCTTCGACTTGGCAGAAGAATTTGGCGTTGATCCCAAACTTGTAATGGCTTGGGATATTACGACACAACTTGCCATGGGAGCTGGCCTTCTTGCACTACGCGATGCAGGGATTCCACTGACTCCAGAAGAACAGATTGGTAAAGGCGGACTGCGATTAATACGAAATTGGCAAGTTCCTTCAATCCATAGAGATAGAACTGGAATCGTCTTTGCTTCTTGCTTCTCAGGAATGCAGATGGCAATGAAGCATGCGAAGTCTGATGGTGATGATGGTGAAGGAAAGTTCGATCGCAGATACCTCTTCCAAATTTTGACCATGGGTCATTCACAGTTTGCTCAATATACGGGTATCCGTGGTCCTACGACGACGATTAATCTGGCTTGTGCGTCTGCTACAGGAGCATTCCAAATAGCAGAGGATTGGCTTGCAAACGATCGTGTTGATCGAGTCGTAATCCTGTCTGCTGATGATGTAACTGGTGACGATCTCTGGGAATGGATTGGCAGTGGATTTGCGGCATCTGGAGCAGCATCAACAAGTAATGTCGTCGAAGAAGCAGCATTACCATTTGACAAGCGTCGTAACGGCCTTGTTCTTGGAATGGGAGCTGCGGCATTCGTCGTTGAAAGAAAGAGCGAAGCAGAACAACGTGGTGTTCAACCGATTGCTGAATTGCTCGGTGCTAAGACTGCCAACTCCGCATACCATGGAACGCGTCTTGATGTAGAACACGTTGCAGAAACAGTCGATTCCTTTGTTGAAGAAATGGAGTCGAAATGGGGATTGAACCGTCATCAAATGGCGAAAGAACTGGTCTTCTATTCACATGAAACATTCACACCAGCCCGTGGAGGAAGCGCTCAAAGTGAAGTGCGTGCACTACGAAAGACGTTTGGCGATAGCACCGACGAAATGGTTATCGCCAATACGAAAGGATTCACGGGTCATCCGATGGGAGTCGGAATTGAAGATGCGAGCATGTTCTATGGTTTGATGAACAAGAGAATCCCACCGATTGCAAACCACAAGGTTCTGGATGAGGAACTCGGTAATCTCAATCTGTCTAAGGGCGGAGATTATTCTGAATTGAAATATGGACTGCGATTTGCTGCCGGATTTGGTTCACAAATAGGCCTTTCAATGGTCCGTTCATGGCCTATTGTTGGTGATAGAATTGATGGAAAACGCTTGCTTGCATGGTGCCGTAATCTTGCCGGGAATGATGATATTCAACTTCGTGTTCTCGACAATAAGTTGGTTGCATATGTTGATGGAGATAACAATCTCCATGGCGGAATTCAAGGTGATGTTTACGAAGTGACAGCACCATTTGAAGGACTTCCATCTGAGGCCGAAGCACCTCCTGAGCAACCAATGCCAAAGATCGAAGCAGCCCCTGTTGTAGAATCAACACCTGCTCCAGTAATGCCTAGCACGCCTGCTCCAGCAGCAAGTGGAGACATGGTCCAAACTGTCATCGATGTCGTTGTAAAGCACACAGGATATCCTGCGGACTTCGTTGAACTCGATCAAGACCTTGAAGGTGAACTCGGTATTGACACGGTAAAGCAAGCAGAAATTATGGTCGACATCCGACAACATTTCTCACTCCCAGTCGATGAAACATTCATTCTCTCTGACCATCCTACGTTGAACCATATGATCGGCTACATCCAGAAGATGCAAGGCGGTGAAGCGCCAGTTGTTGTTGCTGAACAAAAGATTGCAACACCCAATCCTATATCTGAACCAACACCTGAGCCAGTTGCAGAACCAGTTGTTCAAGCAACAGTTCCAGCGAGTTCAGATGCAGAAATGACTCAACAGGTGATTGATGTAGTCGTTAAGCATACAGGATATCCGGCAGATTTCATTGAATTAGACCAAGATTTGGAAGGTGAACTTGGTATTGATACGGTCAAGCAAGCTGAGATAATGGTCGATATCCGTACCTTGTTCTCATTACCAGTGGACGAAGATTTCCTTCTTTCCGATCATCCAACATTAAACCACATGATTGGTTATATTGTGAAGATGACGCAAGGCTCTACGGTTTCATCTCCAGTTCCACAAGCAGTTCCAGAAGCAACACCAATTGTTCCTGAAGTATCTGCTCCAGTTTCTAAACCAGCACCAGTTGTTCAAGATGCAAACATTGAATCTTCTCTCATCGAGGTCGTTGTAAAACATACAGGCTATCCAGCAGATTTCATTGAAATGGATCAGGACTTAGAAGGTGAACTTGGTATTGATACCGTTAAGCAAGCCGAAAT
>ERZ1049444.613-NODE-613-length-32117-cov-6.475080_pt1 | contig 32117 bp, 32 predicted proteins | sample MGYA00383101_ERZ1049444 | MGnify/ENA primary metagenome ERZ1049444 (study PRJEB29581, sample SAMEA5548371) | metagenome | biome: marine; feature: coastal; material: water | depth 50 m | study: Short-term variability in the microbial, nano- and picoplankton...
CCACTCGACAAGGTAAGCACCTCAATGACAATCAATGCGCCAGCGATGGTGTTGCTCGCCATGTACATCGCCGTTGCCGAAGAGCAAGGTGTTCGATCCGACCAGGTTCTTGGAACAATCCAAAATGACATTCTCAAGGAATACATTGCTCGTGGCACTTACATCTTCCCGCCCCAGCAAAGCATGCGATTGATCACTGACATCTTCGAATACTGTGCTGCACAGGTCCCTCGGTGGAACACGATCTCCATTTCAGGATACCACATCCGGGAAGCGGGATCAACGGCTGTCCAAGAGGTCGCGTTCACACTTGCAAATGCGCTGGAATATGTGGACGCCGCCATTCAATCTGGCCTTGGCATCGACACGTTTGGCCCTCGACTGTCATTCTTCTTCAACTGCCACAATGACTTTTTCGAAGAAGCATCAAAGTTTCGTGCAGCACGGCAACTATGGTATGAACTGATCAATGAACGATACCAACCTGCCAATCCAAAATCGGCGATGCTTCGCTTCCACACACAGGTGGCTGGTGTCAGTTTAACAGCCCAACAACCCCTCAACAATGTAGCACGGGTGACGATTCAGGCACTTGCTGCTGTCTGCGGTGGCACCCAAAGTTTACACACGAATTCATACGATGAAGCACTCGGTCTTCCAACGGAAAAGTCGGCAACTGTGGCACTTAGAACTCAACAAATTATTGCGGAAGAAAGTGGCGCTGCCGATGTGGTGGATCCATTGGGCGGCTCGTTCCATGTGGAACAACTTACCAAGCGAATTCATGATGAGGCTCTTGAACAAATTCAGGCGATTGAGGCATTGGGTGGAGCAATGAAAGCAATTGAACAAGGTTGGCAACAACGTGAAATTCACAACGCAGCCTATGCCCATCTCAACGATGTCGAAAGCGGCAAGCGGAAGATTGTCGGCGTGAACCATGGCGTCATGGATGAAGATTCAAAACCTGAAGTCTTGAAACTTGATCCAACAGTTGGGGAATCCCAGTGTAAAAAACTGGAAAACCTCCGCCACAACCGAAACCAAGAAGCATGTGCTACGATCTTGACAACGATCAAGGAAATTGCAAATGGTGATGAAAATTTGTTCCCTCATGTGCTGGAAGCTGTGAAGGCTGGCTGCACACTTGGCGAAATTATGCAAGCAATGAAGGATGTCTTTGGCACCTGGATGGCACCAAGTGGGTTCTGAGGTGAGAACATGAGTTTCGGACCAATACACATCGATCACATAGGAATCGCAACGAACAACCTCGACGATGCGAGCCTGTTCTGGAACTTGATCGGCTTGCAAATGGCGGCCAATGATGAAACGGTTGCAGATCAGGGAGTCACAACTCGATTTTTCTCTACATCACCAACACAAGGAGAACATGACCATCCTCCAATGGTCGAATTATTGGAACCAACTGGCCCAAACACCCCAATCGGAAAATTCCTCAGCAAACGAGGACCGGGTGTTCAACAGGTTTGCTTTCGAGTTGGCGATTTGCAAGGGCTGATTGGCCACTTGATGGAAAATGGAATCGTGATGATTGATGAAACGCCACGGCTCGGTGCCGGTGGAAAGCGCATCGCGTTCGTCCATCCCAAATCAACTGGTGGCGTTCTCGTTGAATTGACGGAATCGAACCACTGAGCCCATTCTCATAGCCTGAAAGGGGAACCCTCATAATCGTCCTTGACAAAGTGAAAACCATGCGAACCTGTGTTGATACACTCATTGCCCTCCCTCATGTGGATGGACCTCGTGTCAGATTAGAGGCCGAGTTCATCGCAAGTCGATTGGAAGTCTTACGTTCGACAGGCGAAATCTCGAACGATGCATATCTTGATGCTGGTGTAATCCAAGGGGCCTTCAACATGATTGGGAACCTCGTCGAAATGGGTGTACCACAACGGGAAATTTTTGGGCAACTCAAACAACAACTTGCTCGGGCGTGCAGACTCGAAGAAAAGCATCCAGGTCTGAACTCAGCAGTTGAATCTGGCCGAGCCTCGTGAGGTGTGTGCTAATGGAACCCTTGCTCTCGATTTCTAATGTATCGAAATCCTTTGGGGACCTCGTGGCCCTTGATCAAATTAACCTCGAAATACGTTCAGGTGAGGTCGTTGGGCTCGTTGGCAGCAATGGCGCAGGAAAAACCACACTCTTACGCCTCATGGCAGGTGTCTATCTTCCCACCTCTGGAAAAGTATCCTTGCCGGACGGCCAACCAGTTAACAAGATGCGACAATCACTCGGTGTCGTCCCTGAATCGACTGGATTGTATTCGAGGCTCACTGCTTGGGAAAACATTCGATACCATTCGAGAATGCATGGGGTCTCAGACAAGGACGCTTGGGCGAGAACCTCAAAATTCGCAGAACATCTCGACATGTTGGACAGCCTTGGCCGTCACACCAAAGGCTTCAGTCGCGGCATGCGACAGAAAACTGCGTTGCTTCGTGCATTGGCTCACGGCCCGTCGATTTTGCTGCTCGACGAACCAACGGCTGGACTCGACATCACGAGCGCACGGACCGTCCGACACCTCGTTGAACAATTGAAGAATGAAGGGGGTACGATTGTTTACTCGACCCACCAACTCTCCGAAGCACAGCAGGTGTGCGATCGAATCGTCATTGTGCACAACGGAGAAATTCGTGCTGATGGCTCCCCTGAAGCGTTGCTAGAATCGACGGACACCACTACTTTGGAAGAAGCATATGTGACGCTCACAAAAGACACCGCTCGGCCCCGTACCGAAGAGGATGGAAAGGAAGGTCGGTTCACTGGATGGTGGCGTTCTTTCTTCACACCGAAGCCTCCACAAGTCACCATGAACGAGGTGGAAAACGATGAGTAAAGTCGCCATGTTTCGTGTTCGAGCGATTGCCAAGAAGGAAGTCATCGAGTTCGTTCGTGATTGGCGGACCATCATGGCCATCATCGTCATTCCATTGCTGATGTTCCCGTTGCTGTTCATTCTCTTTCCAGTCCTCTTGGAATCCGAAGCCGCTGAGCTCGACGCATTGGAAATCTCAATTGTTGTCCAATCAAACGAATTAGACCCAAGCCTCGAAGATGCAATCGTGGGCGCAGGAATCATGTTTGAATTGGAGAGTTTGAGTAACCTCACAACACTCTCTGAACCTGGCGAGGACATGGATCGTGTACGGAATTTGTCAGTGGATGCTGTTCTGCGTATTGAGCGCGTCAACACCACATGGAACTACGCGATTCTTCATTTGTCGACCTCCGAACGATCAAATGAGGCATGGAACCGCCTTTTAGATGCACTCAATCAATGGGAAGATGAAGAAGTCGAGCGACGAATTTCTGATTCAGGGTTGGACGTGAATGCGACACTCGACCCGCTAAGGTGGGACGGCGATGTTGGTCAGAGTGACGTTGCGACAAGTGGAGAACAAGCAGGGATGGTTCTGTCTCTCTTCATACCACTTGTTCTCGCCATATGGACCTACTCAAGCGCATTACAACCTTCGATTGATATGACCGCTGGGGAGAGGGAACGTGGTACGTTGGAAGCGCTTCTTTGCCTTCCATGCACGCGACTCGAGTTATTGCTCGGGAAGTGGGCCGCCGTTGCGACCATCACAGGCGTAGGCGTTGTTTTGCAAATTTTTGGATTGCTGTTTGCCATTGGCTACCTTGCATCGTCGAGTTTGATTGGATTGCCTGATCTATCAATCACTGCAATTCTACTCCTCATCACAGCGATTCTTCTGTTTGCCGTAATGATTGTCGCCATCGAATTGGCGCTCGCCATGCGTTCGCACAGCGTCAAGGAAGCAGGCTCAATCCTCGCCCCGATGTTGCTTCTCATCGTCTTCCCAGCGTTGTTCACTCAGGTAATCAACCTTGATGGCATTGAATCAGTGTGGTTTGCGATTCCAGTGGTGAATATCCTGTTAGCACTTCGTGAATTGTTGATGAACAGGATCATACCGGGCCACATTGTAATTTGGGCAGGAACAAGTTTGCTCTATGCAGCCCTTGCAGCATATTACGCAAGCCGCCAATTTGGCCGTGAAGACATCGTGACGAGTCTTTCGTGATCAAGCTGAAAAGGCAACGAGTGAATCTCGAACAACATCCACGATGAGGTCGATTTCTGCAGACGTAATCCCAAAGTGAGGGGTGAAACGAAGGGCATTGACGCCGCCATGAATCACGCCAAGACCGTGGCGTCGACACCATGGTTCAACTGCATCAAAACCAACGACAGGGTACTGTGTTGGTTCGAGTTCGGCACTCAGCAACAATCCTGTTCCTTGCACCTTGGTAATAATTCCAGGGAACTCTTCACCCAATGCTTTGAGTTTCTCAACGAATTCATCGCCGCGTTCCTTGATGTTGGTACGTAGATCTGGCGTCATGCCATCCAAGACCGCACAGGCGGTTTCGAGGGCTCGCGGATTGGTCGTCATCGTGTTCCCATAGATACCGACAACATAGTTTTCAGCTGCCCTGTCATTCATACCCAGGACGGAGAGTGGGTATTGGCCAGCGTTCAATGCCTTCGACCATGTTTCGAGGTCAGGTACTTCTGCATCTTGGAACCCGTCATAGTCAATGATGGAAAGACAGCCTTGGCCACGAATTCCGGCTTGAATTGAATCGACAAGGAGCATGGACCCGTGTTCGAGGGTCAACCGCCGGGCTGCATCATAGAACGAACGCTCAACACAAGCGCCCGGGTTTCCTTCACCTTGGACAGGTTCAATGGCCATCAATTCAATGAACCAGTTTTCATCATTCGCTCGTTGGAACATTGCTTCGAGTGCTTCAATGTTGTTTGCAGGAACCAGAAGGAGGTTGTCGCGGTCTCTAAAGGTTGCAAGATTTTTGTCATAGGAGCCTTTGCAGGAATGGGAAATTTGAGCTGGACGATCGGTCCGACCGTGGAAGGCTTTCTCGATGGCGAGGAGTTTGATTTCCTTCCCTTCATGGCGCCCACCTGGGCCAGTGTGGTTCCGTGCATTGACATCGGCAATGCGCAAACTGACCGTAACCGATTCAGAACCGCTGTTCATGCAGATGAATTTCGTGAACGGGCAGGAACCACGTGTGTGGCCAAGTTCTCTTTCGAGGCGTTCTGCCAATCGCTTTTGGCTGAACGATGGTGTCATGACATTCGCCATCACCCAGTTTCCTGACATGGCCTCAATAACGCCTTCGGGGCCGTGGCCGGCTCCGAGCATGCCGTATCCGCCGTTGTCGTGGAGAACTGCACCGTATGCGGTCACGATCCATGGACCCCGGCCAGCGAGTGCGACGTAGGGGTTGACCGTAGCAGGGGCGTAAAAGTTGACAAACCCATCCTGCAATTCAGTCACGACCGATGCCTCATCTTGAAGGAGCATTTCTCCCCCGAATTCAGCGACAATTTCTTCGAACCGTTCGGTTGCTTCCATGATGGCTTGAGTCAGTTTTGAATCCAAATCACAAAACTTGGCAATTACCTCATCTGACAGACCTTTTGTGTCCATTTCCCCAGTTCTTGAACGAAGGTTATGCAAGTGCTGCAGGGCATCGTTGGGTTGCATCATGACTGTCATCGGCCTTGGGTCACATACGGAATGCCTTGAACATTCGCTCGGGTTGTAATGAGCGAGCATTGTTGTTGACCATTCCAATGACGGCCCCTGTAATAGCAGGGTATTACTATACGAATACTTATATGTGGGAGGTTTAACCAAAAATCGTGCCCAAAATTTCGTTGGATATGCCGGCCGAGTTAGTTGAAGACCTACGCAAGCACGTAGGAGACGAGCATAAATTCGTCAGCCTTGCTGATGCAGTTCGTACCGCTTGTAGAAAACTCTTGGACCAATTGGATGAAATTGATGCACGACATGGAAGGCAGGTGTAAAGATGGTCACACAAAATGAAGCAGAACAAGCAGTGCACACCTTGTTGGCGTACCTTGAGAGCGACCCTGGACGAGAGGGCTTGAGGAAAACACCGAAGCGTGTGATCGATTCATGGCAAGAAATTTTTGAAGGGTACAACCTCAACGCAGCCGAGATCTTAGATTCAACGTTCAACGGGGAAGGGTACGACGGTATCGTTCTGCTTCGCGACATTGAATTCCACTCAACATGTGAGCACCACCTTCAGCCATTCAGCGGGCGAGCGCATGTTGCTTACATCCCCGTGGACCGAATCGTTGGAATCTCTAAATTGGCTCGCATCGTCGACATGCACGCCCGTAAATTACAGAATCAAGAACGAATTACGAAAGGCATCGCGGATGACCTCGAATCATTCCTCAACCCGCTGGGTGCGGCGGTCATTATCGAAGCATCACACGGATGCATGCGTTGCCGTGGTGTTCGAAAGCAAAACTCCATCATGACTACTTCCGCCATGCGAGGCGTTTTCTTTGAAAAGCCTGAAGCACGTCAGGAATTGATGCAGCTCATCCAATCCCGTCCCCTCTGAGGTGTTAGGATGGCTGAATTTGCATCATGCTCCATTGCCGGGGACAAGCCCGTCGATGACCCAGCTGATTTAGCAAAGGAGTACCCAATCGTCGAAATCTTTCATTCAGTCCAAGGCGAAGCATTCCATGCAGGTGTCCCTCATGTATTCATTCGGTTTGGGAGATGCAACCTCCGATGCGAATGGTGCGATACAGATTTTCTCACGTATTCAACAATGACAGCGCTCGACATCCTTGGCGAGGTCATGAAGTATGATTGCAAACGAATCATCTTCACGGGCGGTGAGCCAATGCTGCATGATCTGTGGCCGCTTCATCGCCTGCTCAAGCGGCGCGGCTACGACCTCTCGATCGAAACGAACGGGACAATCGAAATCCCAGAAGGACTTCTTGATTGGGTATGCGTCTCACCGAAGGATCAAATGTATCCTGATGTCAAAATCAAGCAACGCACAGGTGATGAATTGAAGTGCGTGTATGTTGGCCAAGATTTGACAATGTACGAGGACCTGCGACAAGGGTTCAAACATGCTTTCCTTCAACCCTGCTACATGGACGCAGAGTCGATTGAATGGAATGGTAAGAACTTCGCAGAAACCGAAGCCGTTGTAAAATGCAACTTAGGTTGGCGCCTCAGCCTTCAAACCCACAAGTGGATGGGGGTTGACTGATGGTACAACGAGCTGTTATGGCCCTCTCAGGTGGTATGGATTCGACCTCATTGTTGGTCCGACTTTTGTCAGATGGCGTGAAGGTCAGTTGTGTATCCTATTACTATGGTCAAAAGCATGACATTGAAGTAAATCGTGCATCTAAGAACATTGAATACCTTCGTTCAAAAGGTTATGAGGTTGAGCACAAAATTGTCGATTTAACAGGGGCTATGTCGTTGTTTGAATCCGCACTCATCAATGATGACAGAACCATACCTGAAGGTCACTATGAAGAAGAACAAATGAAGGCAACTGTGGTCCCCAATCGCAATGCTATTTTTGCATCCATTCTCTACGGCTATGCCCTCTCGGTCTCCGAACGAGAAGGAACTGATGTTTCGATTGCACTTGGCGTCCACTCCGGCGATCATGCCATTTACCCAGATTGTAGGCCCGAATTCTACCAGGCCCTCGATCATGCATTTACAATCGGAAACTGGGACAGCGAGCGAATTTCATTCTTCCTTCCCTACCTCGAAGGTGATAAGATCACCATTCTCAAAGACGCATTAAACGCCTGTGATTCCACAGGTCTCAATTTCGACAAAGTCTTTGCGAACACCATCACCTCCTACAATCCAGACGAACAAGGACGAAGTTCTGGTCGAAGTGGTTCGGATGTCGAACGTATCTTAGCCTTCAATGCCCTTGATTTGGTCGACCCAATTGAATACACAGAACCATGGTCGAACGTTCTTGCAGCAGCCCTTGAAACTGAACGGCAACACAAGGATGCATACTACAAAGAGAAACTTTCAGATTTGCAGTATTATGTAGCACGTGAAAGTGGCACAGAACAAGCATTCACTGGCATTTATTGGGACGAAAAGCGCACTGGGACCTACAGGTGCATCTGTTGCGATCATCTTTTGTTTAGCTCTGAAATGAAGTTTGATTCTGGCTGCGGTTGGCCTTCGTTCCATTCTGAACATGTTCGAGCGGGCATTGAACACATCGAGGATCGTTCACACGGCATGCTTCGTACAGAAGTACGATGTTCGAAATGTTCTGCACACTTAGGACACATCTTCAACGACGGCCCGCGACAACACGGTGGTATGCGCTACTGCATCAATTCAGCATCCATTGATTTCCAGGAGGACGAATCATGACAACACGAATACGACGTTACATCGAAACAGACACCGGGCACCGGGTCCCGAATCACAAAAGCAAATGCAGGCATATGCATGGCCACAGGTACCGTTTTGAAGCAGAAATTGAAGGTGATGTCGTTCAGGAAACTGGCGTTTCCGACGAAGGCATGCTGATGGATTTTTCTGATGTCAGCCACATTTTGACCGTCCACATCCATGATGTGGTCGACCACGCATTCGTTGTCTATGAGCACGACGAGCAAGCGAGGGCAGCACTCGCTTCAATGGATTCAGATCACCGAACTGTTGTTGTCCCCTTCATTCCAACGGCGGAAAATCTTGCCAAGTGGGCCTTTGATCAAGTAGAGCCGCACATCACAACAGCTTACGGAAACCGATTGCGACTCGTGGCAATGCACGTTCGTGAGACACCGAAAAGCACGGCATCTTGGCACGCCTGAATTCTTATTCTTCTTCACGACTGATTTTGCGCCTGCGCTGGCTGCGCCATGCTTCATTGCCTTCGACGTATTGAATGGCAGTTGTAGCATCAAGAAGACCCCCAATCAACCGGTTTGCTTCACCTTGGGTCGGCATAGAGCGCATGATGGAACGGGAAAGAGAGTGACGGAAACTCTTCCTACGCTCGTCATTACCTGGAAGCGCATCCGCCAACTCACGAACCGTTTGCATGAGGACTTGCTTCAATTCTGTAGGAATGCCACGTTCGAGTGGCACAATGTCTGGCATTCCTGCTTCTTTGCCTTGACGTGCAAAAACTCGGGATCGATGAAGTTCGTAGACACAGGCATTCACTGCATGAGATAAATTTGCAATTGGATATCCTTCCCATGTTGGAAGGGTCACAAGGTAATCGCATTTGACCAAATCTTCGGTGGACATGCCCTTTCCTTCCTCTCCAAAAACCAGGCAGACATTTCCATCAAAGTGCTCCAACCGTTCCGCTAGTTCCCACGGGTATACGAAGTGACGGAAATTGGTTTTCGACCCAATTTCTCGTTTGCCAGAAGTACCGATAATCAGGGAGGCATCGGCGGTGGCATCTTCGAGGCTGGTGTGAACTGTACACCCGTCAAGAACACGTCCAGCGTGCTTTGCCCGGTTCCTGGCTTCGACATCATCTGGATCACATCGTGGATTGACAAGTCGAAGTTGAACGAATCCGTAATTGAGAATGGTTCGACAAACAGCACCCAAATTACCCGGATGTGATACTCCAATGAGAACAATGGAAAGATTGTATGCCGAGGTGGGCAATGGGATTTCGCTTCGATCGCCGATAGAAATCACTCCTCTTCTAGGAAATTGGCCACATTGAACGAAGCAATCCATCGAGGGTCGCAAGCTTGGTACAGGAAAAAGAGGAAGCCTGGACCTTCTTCTCGGTCCTCCATAACAATGGAACGACGTCGAACGCCATGGCTGTTTCTCAAGTGGAGAATGAGTGCTTCAAGCACATCCTTTCGTTTGTGATGAACCGATACTGGCGTGCGGTCCCAGTTGACCCGCAGAGCCACGTCGATGCACCTGCTCAGTCAACTCGGCGCTGTCGGTAGCGGGTCACATACCCAGCAATCCAGTTGCGCAATTTCTTTGACTCAACGTCAGTAAGTTGTTGGACCATTTGCTTGTTGTGTTCGAAGTCATTAGTGAACTTCTCACCGTGATCTTGAACAAGATGGATGGCTCGGATTTTGATAAAACTTGGTCGAATATTTCCCATAATTGATCACTCCGTGAATAGTTTGACTTCGATTGGAATATCCGGTTCGTCGTGACGGGTCACTTGAAGTCGGATTTTGCGAGGTGGGTTTTCGATGCCCCGGGACCAGATGTGTTCGTTGACGGATGGGTCAATCCACACTTCTTCGTCTTCACGGACGCTTAGATGTTGAATCACATGCTCGCGGATGATCTGCATTGCACGTGGCGCTCGCTTGTATCGGGTGATTCCCCAAGCCTTTCGGAGAGGAACGGTGAGTTCAGATTCGTTTGCTCGTACCATAATTAATCACCTCAGCGTTGGAGCTTGCTACGGCGCCAGTGGTGTCGCTTTGGGTGCGACACAGTGTTTCGGTCGGTCTTTAGCATGACCCAAACTGGGACACGCCGATTCTGCTTGCCAGCCTTCATCAGGCGGATTTTTTTTGCTGCTGGTTTATTTCTTGACATGTTCGAGCACCTTTTCAGATTCTTCGGATGGACGCACTACGGCGGCTCTTCGACTGGGATAGGAGCAACTGCTTGAGTTGCTCGTCTGACATGGGGGCAGTGAACTTACCCTCATGGTGGAGTTGGACGATGGTTTGCTTCACAGTTGAAGCACGCGCAGGTTTTGCCATGGCAACGGTGGCCAAGCGGGATCGTGCTTCGTTGGTGAGAAGGGTGCGCATGGCTGCGTCGAGTTGTGCAGCTTCCATGTGTGCTTGCTGAGCCTTCACTTCAGCATCGGCTTGTTGACTGGCTTGCGCCTCGAGTTGTTGTTGGAGCGCAGCGCGTCGTTGTTCACGAAGCATGTTCAGTTCATCATCGTGTGATGTCGACATGCTGGCCACCCTCTTCACGTCCTCTTCAGTACTTTGCGAGTCCTGGGAATTGCTCTTCCGCAGCAGGGCGGCATTCATGAGCAACGGAGTCAATCATCTTCTGGCCAGCAGCGGTGATGCGTCGTCCGGCGTAGAGTTGAACAGGTCCTTCTTCAGTGTCAACGCTTCGTGTTGGCACTTTTTCGACGAGACCAGATGCTTCGAGTTGTTGAAGCGCTGTGCGGATGATGTGTCGGGAAGCGACACCTGGCGTGTTAGGAGCGGCACCGTTGTCCTTGCGTCCTCCGTAGGCTTGGGAGAGTTGTGTCACACCGATTGGACCTTCACGGGCGAGCTTGCGCATGAGTGCAGCGGATCGTAGGAACCACCAGTTTTCTTGGCTTGGAGGTCGCTCACGGGAGACGCCAGTCTTGACAAATTCAGCCCAATCTGGCGTTTCAACTGCCTTTTCAGCAGCGAGTCGCGCAGCAAGTGCGGGGTTCAGGAGTTCTGCGGGGATATCATAGAGAGTCGTCATGACACTACACCAAGCAATTTGCCGACCTTACGCCCCTATATGAAGAGAGCGGGTCATCTCCGAACAGGGAGGACGAGCACTGTTGCGATTTCTTGCAGGGATTCACCCAGCAGACAAGGGTTCATCAAGGGCTCGGCCGTCGCTAAATTGATGAGAAAGGCCTTGGCTCAGAATCCCAATTTGTTGAGAACCCTCCTCGGGCTCTCATTCACATTGATTTTCATGCTTTCATACGCCGTTTACGGGGCAACTATTTCGCCGTCATACTTCCTCTACGAAACCGATGCAACTGTCACCGTTCATGATGACATCGAACCAGTTCGAATTTATCAGGACGACCAAAACACCACCACATGGACATGGTCAATTCCAGCAAGCGGTGCAAATCTAACATGGGTGAATCTTACTGCTGTGGAACTCTCCGACAACGCGGAAGTCCGGCTCATCAACTCCGCTGGCCTATTCAGCCATCCGTTGTTGGGAATTTCGAGTGCCGACGGTTTCAGTTGCAGCGAAGATTGTTACCTTAATTCAACCCACACAGTCCTCGCTGAAGATGGAGGTGAAGTCACCATTAACGCACTCACCAGTACAGATCCCGCTCGACGCTCAAATGGGACGGTCTATGCAAAAACCACAGATGGGGCCATCGACAAAGCCCGCAACGCCATTGAATACACTCACTCGCCATCCCTCGTGCGGATTGAAATTGTTGAAACTGGAAATCGGACCACGGCCCCGACGACAACCATCACAACCGTCAACGAAGCCTTTGCTTCGCTCGAACCTTTCTCCGTTGATACAGCCACCGAATTCATGTGGGCTTTGGCTGCAGTGGTTGGTTGCTTCTCAATGGTCCTCGTCCCATCATTCACCGTCTATTTTGCCGCAAATGCGAAGGAAAAGAGGGACGCTGTTCGCTTGGCAAACTCCGAAAAGGAAGTTGAAGAGGCGCTCAATCCCTCCGAAGAGACCGCTTGATGCACGCCAGTTTCCTCATATATGTTGAAGCGCTGTAGCGACACGAGCGCCATGACAAGTCGACCCGCAATTGTGTTGGTTCTTTTGTTTCTGTTCGCATCGCTTTCACCGCTGGCAGACCTCGAATCAACACACGAAGGCATGCTCGCACCGAGCGCTCGTGCAACAGGCGTTGATTTGACCGTCAATGATGTCAGTTTTTCATACACCTCGAGCACAGATGAAGCCCGCTATCGAATGTTCTCCTCGAACCACCCAATACCATTGTTCAATCGACCCGCAGAATTGTATGTCGTTGACACCGTCGTCGACGTGCCAATTTATGTGGAACTTACCGTGGAAAATCTTGGAACAAATCCGTCGGGTACCATCGATGTACAATTGAAGATTCTCCACGATGAATATCAACAGTTCGAAATGGTCAATGTGACGCAGCAAATGTCAGCCCTCAATGGAGGCAGTTCGAACAGCATAGGTTTCACTGTGACGCCATCATATGCAGGAAATCATTCGCTGCAGGCCATTGCCACCTCCATGGTGCTCGATGACCAACCATTCAACAACCAATACAATCGTCATTTCACCGTCGCCTCTCATTACTTCAACTGCGATGATCTCTCTCTGTGGACCACCACAAATGAATGGGGTACGAACTCTGATACATCCCTCTCTGAAGGGAGTGCGTGTCATGTTGGAAATGGGGAGTCATCAACATATGGAGCTTCCACCACCAGCCTCCTCGAAACGCCAACCATCGACATGTCAGACGCTGTGAACGCCCCTACCAAAACCAACGGTGTATCGTTTTTCTACACCGGAAGTTCACAACAAGGCGATGAAATGAAGTTTTCAATCAAAAACGGAGTGTCTGGACAAATTTCAGAACTTGGAACATTAAGCGGGACCATCGACCAAGCATTCCTCGATGGGGCATCGTGGCAGACCTTTTCGGTGACCAGTCAAGGTGCGACCTCACCCCTCGTCCCCGCATCAGCAAGTGGATTTTCAACAGCTACAACCTTCCAGTTCGTCTTTACATCCAATGCCATCGACAACGATATCGGTTTTTGGCTTGATGACATCGTCATCGTTTATGATCAAAAGGTGAAAGCCAAAGAATATTCAATTTCATCTGCAGGTGTATCGACAAACGGAGCATTGCCTGGCGATTGGGGCAGCGTCGGAATCGCTCTGACAAATGATGGGAACATTTCGGATTATGTCATGCCGACTGTCGAGAACTTGCCAGCTGATTGGGATGTATATTTTGCCCACGACTCTGGCGTGTCGATCAACACCCAAACCGGCGTGCTTCTTGCACCTGGTGAAACCAAAATCATCCACATGAAATTGATGCCTGATGAAAACGCAACAACAGGCTTCAATCAACTCACGTTCACAGCGACCTCAAGCCAATATCAGTCGGTGAACACGACCCTCCCAGTCCAGTTCCAGGTCCTACCAGACCGAGAACCATTGATCCTACAACCTGAAGAGCGCCCTTCATGCCCGCCAGGGTACACGTGCCCCTTCGAAGTTGAAATTCAGAACATCGGTGATGCAACCGATGTCTTTGACCTCGACATCAACCAGTTAACACTGCCATCGGGATGGGGTGTTCAATTCTCTTGGGCGCAGCCAACATCAATTCTTGTTCGACCCGACCAGCCCGTCCTTGTCGGGTTGAGCATGACCGTGCCGCTTGATGCAACCCCCGACACGATTGTATCGTTCGCGATACAGGCCACATCACAAAACAATACAGAAAAGCACCATTCACTCAACATTAACATTGCAGCCTCGATGATCAGCGAAGCCTATGTTGGCATGACCACATCCCAAGCATCGAGTGATTGGCACATTGATGCTGGCGAAACGAAAATTGTGTCGTTCACGATTTGGAACAATGCGTCTCGACAAGACATCTTTTCGATGACTGTTGAATATGAACCCAAAGGAATGTGGATTATCGAGCAGCCTTCTCGACCCGACGCTGTGATCAACCCAGGCGGCACGACCACGTTCACTGCGAGAGTAACGGCGCCTGAAAACGCTCAGGCAGGCGAGCAAGCACCCGCACTCACCCCAAAAATTACTTCCGAACGTAGCGGCATGAGCGTTGAAGGCGATCCATTCGAGAGCATCAAAGTCAGCACAATACGCAACCTTGGGGTTTCGCTGATCGATGCACCAGACAAACTGAGGCCAGGTGCTTACAACAAATTCGTGTTCGATGTGGTCAACAATGGAAATGGGCCAGTATCCGCTTTGCTGAGCGCTGAAAACATTCCTTCGACGTGGACCATCCACTATCGCGTGGACGGGGAGAACACAACTGGACCCATTGCATTGAACTCACCCCAAGAAGGAACCAACAACATCACTGTTGAGGGATACATCTACCTTCCAAGCGATGAAAGTGCAAGTGTGATTCATTCCCTCACCTTCACTGCGAGCGACGCTGTGGGCGAAGTGGACATCGATGCCTCAGATAACTCTGTATCCATTGATACGATCACAGCCTCCGTTCGTATTCCTTCGCTCGAAGGTTCGAGTGCATCGACCTATGCGATGGTTGGAACGACCGTCAGTGTTCATGCAAACCTCACCAACATCGGGAACGCGATGGATGATGGTATCATCGTCCGTGGCATGTATTCTTCATCCCCACCAAACGCAGGAATTGTTGCCTTCTTCTCAACAGGCATTGGTTCCACATCCAAACCTACCAACGAAGCGGTGGAAATTATGCTGGCACCGAACCAGTTTACTCACCTTACGATGGATCTCATCCTCCCTCATGATTTGATATTGAACACGCGCATCGTCGTTTCCTTCGAAGTGATTGCAGGTATGAATGAAGAACAACAGCCGTACCAATTGACCTATGACGCCCTCATCATCGTCGATCAACAGCGAAAATTCTCGGGTGAATTAAGTGACCCTTCTGGCCTCATTCATGCCACTGGCGTCGGTGTACCGTTATTCGTCAACCTTTCCAGTGCCTCGAGTCAATCTGAAACGGTTGTGCTAGAAGTGGTCGCACCAGAAGATTGGCAAATTGTTTGTAACGGGGTACTTGTTGGTGACGAGGGGCAAAACATCACATTCGAGGCTGGCCATTTAACCCCACAACTCACCGACATCCCATGCACCCTTCACCGCATGGCAGGTCCTCTTGAGGAGAAGGTCACATTTTCTGTGACAAGCCCTGATGGAGTCATCACATGGGAAAACGCACAGGTGTTCACATTTACAGAACGTGTCAACGATGATGTTTCAATGAATGTCGAAATGATGGCTGGGGGAATTGCAGGTGTCTTAGCCTTCACGCTCCTGTTGGCAGTCTTGCTCAGAAAACGAATCGGATCGGTCGTATTCGAAGAGAATGAGCCGAAGGAAATCCCTCCTGAAGCAGTTCAATCTGGCCCTCCAGTTACCAACGGTCCACCTGTTAGCCAAAACACGGATAGCAATTCCACCGATTCGACAGCCTCAATGCTCACAGAAGTACCCCACCCCCCACTTCCCGAAGGCGGTTTACCAGATGGGTGGACGATGGAGCAGTGGAGCCATTACGGCGAACAATACTTGGATCGGCTCAAAGGACAAGCATGATACATAACCCACATCAGCAAGCATCATGGCCACATACCCCGGAGCTTGGTACGCTTTGTGGGTCATGATCATGATCTTCGGCGTTCTCACTTGGTTTCTTCGAAACTTTACAGAACGAGTTGAGGCAACAAGACTCTCCGCATTTCTTGGTGTGATGTCCATGTTGACATTGCTTTCGTGGACGCTGCTCGAATTTTAGGTGATGAAATGAAGATTGCTGACAAAGACGCTCACCACTATTCCGGCATGTATCCATGCCGTGTCCCCGTTTGGTGGGCAAGGTTTGGAGAACCTGAACGACATCCCAATCTTGCCGGTGTAACTGGGCGGAAAGTCATCCTACGCATCGAGAAGCGATTCAATCGCTTTGAGCGAATGTTAGCGAAGATTTTCCGTGCACCAAGGGAAGTTAGACGACCATTCGACCCTATGAACAGCATGCTCTGGGAGTTATGCAACGGATCTCGATCGTTCGAAGAAATTTGCGAGTACATGAACGACGTTTTTCAAGAAGACATCGCTCCAGTCGTCGATAGAACAGCGGCCGGAATCGATGCATTGAAGCGTAGAAATTTAATGACGGTCCTCACAACAGAATTTACCCACAAATGGTCGACTCAGCCAGGCGAAGTGCCGGCCCATCAGACGCTCGCTCCTTTGGACGAATCAATGAAAATTGATGCCTGTCTTGTCGAGGGTGATGAACAACCTACAGATGCGCCTCAAGATGCTCCATTGGCCGGCCAATCACACTGATGGTCCCGGTATCCAGCAACGGTCGTTCCATCAAGTGGCCGTGGTTCGACAAAAATTCAACGACGGAATCAAGTGATTCAAGATCGAGTGTTGAGGAGTCAACCTCCTTGAATTTAGCATCCTTGCTACGGATTGCAGCGGAGATTGGCCCTTCAAGACGAGAAAGTACATCCCGCAAGGCCTCTTTCGAGAGTGGGTCTGTTAAATATTGATGAATTTCGACATCCAAATCCGATGCTTCGCACAACGCAACCGCAGCACGAGATTTAGAACAACGTGGATTATGGTAGAGGACCGTCATATCGGGTCGTCTTCATGTTGGTACATTGGCATTTCGGGGTGCCCAAACTAGTCGTAGACCGATACCATCGCTTCGTTGGGTTGAGGGTGCAGATGCACGTGCCCTGCTTCGAGTCGAGTCTGATTCGGTGAACCATGAACCACCTCGGTGAATTTTACGAAGGCTCCCCCCATCGAGATGGGCTTGTTGGGAACCACCATGGCCTGCATAGGTGGCAGCATGATCATCTTGGCACCATTCCCCAGTTTGGCCGAACTGATCGAGGAAACCCCATGGATTCGCCTTTTTTTGCCCTACTTCACGAGTGCTGGCGCCAGAATTTCCTGCGTGCCAACCGTAGTCGTTCAATTCTGAATCACGGTCGCCGAAGGGCCACCTCGATGAAGTCCCCGCACGAGCCGCGTATTCCCATTCTGCTTCGCTTGGAAGCCGCCATTCTCCTGTAAATCCAAGGCGAACTGAATCGCCATCGCGTTCATTCAATCGATCGATGAATGCTTGAGCATCCAGCCAAGACACCGTTTCTACCGGCCGTAAGCCAGCAGCCCATCCATCGGTAAATTTGGAGGGATTTTCGTCCATGATGCTTTGCCAGTGCGCTTGTGTTACCGGACGTTCTCCGAGGAAGAAGGGGTCCGAAATTGAAACCTCGTGGGGCGGCCGTTCACCTTTGGGCCCATTGCCGAGTGCATCACCCATTACGAACGACCCAGGTTCGACGAGAAGGTACTTGCCTCCAAAATCATCCTCAAAAAAAGGGCGCTGAGTTGACATGTGTCTCAAGCTTTCAACATTGTAGCAGCGTTCAATACTGAATCGACGAGGGACTTCAGACGTTCTTTAGTGCCCTCATCTGTCAATTCCCCATCGTCGTCAAATGCTTCCTTGACATGACCAACTGCGAGTTGCTCTGGAACTGGCCAAGCATGAAGCCAACGAAGCATGATTCGCATGTGGTTGAGGGTGTTGGAGTTCTGCATCCCTCCAAGAGTGCACATCAAACCAACAGATTTGCCTCCAATGTGCTTGTCGTAAAGCCAATCAAATGTGTTCTTCATGACACCAGACATGGTACCGTGGTACTCCGGGGAGCACACGAGGTAGGCATCACATGATGATGCGAGCTCTTGGAATTCCTTTACGTTTGCATTATCCCAACATCCATCTTCACCCACAAAAGGCAAGGGTTTCTCGTTACAATCCCAAAAAAACACCTCAGCACCGGACTCTTTTGCCAGGTTAAGTGCATGGCTCACCATCATTCCGCTCTTCGATGTGGATCGGTATTCGCCTGACAGTCCAAGGACACGTAGGGGGTGTTCGCTCATGGATGGTCGTCGGTGCGGAGGCATTTCAATATAGGGTCGCAAATGGAACGCATCCAGAAGCAATCCTTATGCGACACACTACATCCCTACGGGACGGGGAAGCACTAATGGACACCGACAACACTCAATCAGAGCCGTCCAATCCAGAAAGTGCCGATGACGTGGTCGCCGATTCAGTTCTCGATTCGATGGCAGCAGCTTTGGAGTCTGCTGGGATCTCCATGACACCAGAAGAACCGACCTCTGTCCCAGAAAAGCGATACTCTGATGAGGTCATGCGACAAGTCATTGTGGCTCAAAACATCGAGGATGAGAATGGATTCATTGAATTTGCAAAAACAATGGACGGCGATGAAAACGGCTACCTCAACAAGCAAGAATTGGTAGACGCTGCTGAAGCATATGCGCACATGAACGCACCTCAGGAAGACGAAGAGGCGACCATCGAAGAAGAGGTCGCAGCTTTGCTCCAAGAAGGCGAGGAAAATTCTCGAAATGATCATCCAAAAGAAGCACTCGTGGCTTTCAACAAAGCCATTGCCCTCGACCCATCATGTGACATGGCATGGTTCAACCGAGGCGTTTTACTCGAAGCGCAACAAGATGCACGGGGCGCTCGACAAGCCTTCCAAATTTGCCTCGACCTCAATAAAGAACACGCTCCAGCAACGGCCAACCTCGCCATTCTACTCGAACGGATTGGCGACGAAGTTGGTGCCTATGAAATGGCTTCGAGGGGCCTTGTTTTCTTCCCAGGACACCCAACCCTGACCGAACTGCAATCTCGGTGCAAAGGAAGCGTTGAATCTGTGGAAATTGAAGAGATGCCTGTGAACGAACCGACTCAAACCTTCAGCGAAGCACAAGTCAAGAAGGTCATGGAAGAAACTGGCGCCACGGACAGAGACGCTGTTCTTGCAGAGGCCGTCCACCATGATGATGGAAATGAAAATCTCGAGTTTAGCGAATTGATGGCGGCTGCAGAAGTCGTTGCAGCAACAGAAGTTGTTGAAGTGACACTTCAAGGCCAACCAGCATTGCTTCATGACGAACCTGAACCCGTGGTCGAAGCCGCTGCACCAGCCACCGTCGTTCCTGAAGTCCAACCCGTTCCTGTCGCCGCACCTGAACCGGCACCAGCGACCCAAGTGGCCCCAGCACAACCAACAGTGGACCTCGACCAACTTGTCGAGGAAGCGACTCAGATGATTCGAGCAGGTGCTCCAGGTGATGCACTCAACCTCCTCAAACCCCATTTGAAAACGATTGGCGCACAACATGCAGGTGCTTGGAGAATCGCCGGTGGCGCAATGGCTCGATTGGATCTCGATGACCACGCCATCGGTGCATTGACACACGCACAAACCCTCGACCCAACTCAAGCGAGCGGATGGTTCAACCTTGGTTCCATTCATCAGCGCAAGGGAGATTCATCCAACGCAATCGAGGCCTACATGCAAGCACTCAATGCTCAACCCACATACCTCAAAGCAGCACTCAAATGCAGCATGCTCTGCTATGAAGTCGGTGACATCGAGCGCTATCTCACGGCCTCAAGGGCGGTCCTTAACGCAGACCCAACGAACGAAGTCCGCCACCAACTCGTGGAAGTACTCATAGGACTTGCAGAGGGTGAAGCCCACGTCCTCGAAGCAGCACAGGGCCTTCCGCCCACACTTCCTGAGGGACCGCAAATGGCACAAGAAGCAATCACTTTGCTTGGCCAGGGCACATCTCAACTCCATGCCCGGGCCTATTCTGCAGCCAACGATCATGTTCAATCGGTCACCCTATGGCGCTCCCTCATCCAAAACGATGGGCTGAACGCCGATAATTGGCGTGGACTCGCACGTTCACTCGAAAATGCAGGTGACCTAGAAACCGCACAGAAATGTCATGCCAAGGCAAACGGATTGGAGCAAGAACCGACTTCAGAGGCAGCAGCCCCAGGTATCGCACCAACACCAGAACCAGCTGCTCCTGTCATCGCACCCGCACCTGCAATGGCGCCAGAAATGGAACCCGCTCCGGCATTCGATGCCTTGATGGCCACCCCCATTGCAGAGGAACCAGCAATGGCCGCCCCTGCCCTAACAGGCGCCTTTGCCCCTCCAACAAATGTGCCTGTGCCACCTGAAACACCTCCAAACCCAGATGAAGCAGCAGCTGACTTTTACATGGGTGCACTCGGCCTCAACAACGAACCTCAAGGGACAGAATTCAACACACAACCTGCTCCAATGCAACCAGACTATGATGCTGGAAATGATATTCTGATGCAGCCGATTGAAGCCCGACCGTTGGTCGCACAACAAGCACCACAACCGGAAGTCGACTTGGCAAAGGCTGCCCTCGATGCAGCGTCTCGAGTTGCCCTCACAACACCGGGTCAAGTTAACTCAATGTCGATTGCCAACCAAGACATCGCTTGGTACAACCAAGGCGTCCAGTTGATTGATGATGGTAAATTTGACAAGGCATTGTCTTCATTTGACAGAGCTCTTCCATCATTTGCAAACGATGATGACATGTTGATTCGCATTCTCAACGGCAAAGGAAACGCCTACTACTACCTTGAAGAGTACCCCATGTGCGTGGAAGCATACCACCAAGCCATGCTCATCCGACCTGCTGAAGTTCGTGGCAAGACCCTCTACAACATGGGCAGTGCTTACGCAGAGATGGAACGATACCCTGACGCAATCAAATGCTTCGAGCAATCGATTCCACGCGGATTGCAACAAGATGAAGTGGCTCGTGCCAGGGATCAAATCCGTCGCTGCTCAATTCTCCAGAAGGAACGGGCTCGGAAGGCTCGTCGCAAGTGAACAGAGGCGCAACTATGTCAGAAACTGCTAGCATGGATATTCATGCTCGACTCGTCGAGTGTGGAATGGAAGCAAAACATGCTCAAATTGTAATGGATTTAGCCACGCATCCCCCCTCAAAAGCAAGCGAAGTAGGGAAACGAATCGGAATCTCTCGAATGGATGCTTACAATTCGTTGAGGAAAATGCAAGACATGGGACTCATCAAAGCGACACTCGACAAACCCATGCGCTTCTTAGGGATTAAAATTGAAGAGGTGTTTGATTTACTGATCCGCAAGTCAGAAATGGACCTTCGCCGAATGCAGGAGCATCTTGACGAAATGAAATCCGATGCACACTTAGCACTTCTTTCTCATGACAACGAGCATCAAGAACCAAACTTCACTGTGCTAAAAGACCGCCATGCCATCATGGCAAATCTCCAATCAATTCTCAGCGAAGCTGAAGAATCAGTTTGGATGATGCTCGGGCATTGGGGGATTTTCCATCTCCGCCGTTCAGTTGCCTTTGAGGCCATGGTTGAGGCGGTCAATCGCGGCGTTGTTGTCAAAATTTCCACATCCTTGAACGATAAGACGGTTAAGTTCTTCGATGATTTAGACACTCGTATTGAAGTCCGTCACCACGAAGACTTCAGCATGCAGGGCGTATATGTGGATGACGAAGTTGGCCTCCAATTCATCAACGTAGAAAAAACACCAACTGGGCGGGGTAAGAATGACAGCGCCCTCTTGATTGAATCGAAAGACTTCCTCGCAGCACAACTTGAGTTGATGGCCATTCAATGGGGTGCAGGAACTTCTTACAGGGCAGCAAAAGCAAGACTAACTGAAGGGAAAATCATCGAACCATTAAGGCTTAACTTGGGTGAAGGGTCGTATTACGAACGGCTGCGTACATCCCTTGAGCGAAGTGTTGATGGATCAATATCAACGCCAAACGCGTTCTTGCGACGATCAGGGGAACCAGTGCCCGTCCAAGACAATCCTCAGGCAGCAGCACTGTCCATGCTCGGAATCGACCTCAATGATGTATTGGGAGGCGTGGGCATCAGAATCGGACAAGAACTTGCCAACAAGTGGGGCAGCGTTGAGAGCGATGAACAATTTTGGACTTATTTAACAGAAGAATGGCGCGAACTAGGCATGGGCGAAATCGTCATGAAAGGGATGCCACCTGAATCAGTCGTTGTCCACAATGGAGGCGCATGTGGCGGCAAGCCGACCGTTGGCGGCATGTTTTGTCATCTCGATGAAGGTGTCTTACAGGGCATCATGATGGTTCGCCACAAAGTCGACGTCCTCTCCAAGGAGCGTGTGTGCACAAGCGACGGAACTGATTCCTGTCATTTTGAGATTCAATGTAAAACCGAACAGATTGATTCGGCTCTTTGAGCGCAGGTTCTTAGGCGAGTCACCCGTGCGAATATCATGGACTGTGGAACCTGTGAAACCGCTGGACCGATTCAAGTGGTCAAACCTGATGTCGTCGAGGTCTCATTGACCATCTCCGATAAGGCACAATCAATGCTTGCAGATGCCTTTGGGGAGGACCGTTCCATGGCACTTCTTGTCGGCGTATTGTCTGGCGGTTGTTCCGGCTACATGTACGATCTGCAAATCATCGAAGAGACCGACCAATCCTGCCAGGAAGTCAACATCAATGGATTCAGAGTCCTCGTTCCTAATGCATCCAGCCACCTCTTAGACGGAATCGAAATCGATTATGTCGACCGGCTCATGGGTGGCGGTTTCAAAATCAACAATCCAAACGCTGATTCCTCCTGCGGATGCGGCGAATCCTTCGCATGAGGGAGTCGGAATGCAAACGGCCCGTTACTTCGAAGGCCATTTGAGTGTTTGGCGCGGTGCGGATGTGCTTACCTTCATTGACGGCCTATCGACGAATCGAGTGGTCGATTTACGCAAAGGTGAGTGCAAACAGACGACTTTTACGACCACAACTGCGAAGGTCATCGATCGTGTTGCACTGTTCCACATGGGTGACTTCGTCGCCTGTGTGAGCCATACCCCATTCTGGGACGCTCTCCACGCACATGTTTCCACTCGTATTTTGGGACAAGATGTTTCAATTTTCGACGCAACGGCCAACAATGAATTTTACGTTCGCTTCGGGCATGAGCAAACAACTCCCGGATTACACTCGGCAAAAGATGGTGTCACAATCGGTCACCTAGAGAGTGGTTATGACCTCATTGTCGCAACCGTCGGAGAGCACGTTGAGTCGGAAGAAAATTTAGATTCATTTCACGAATGGAGAATCGAGCGGTGTGTTCCGTGGGCTGGCTATGAAATCACGTCGAAACACCATGCACTTGCATGTGGCCTTTCAGTAGACATCCACCCCTCCAAAGGATGTTACATCGGACAAGAAGTATTGACACGGATGATCAGCAGAAAAAAGCAAGGACGAGCCTTGTCGATTGTTGCTAATGACGAAGTTCAATCATCCGAGATTACAACACAAGGCGAAAGCCGTTCACTGGCCATCGTCAGAGTGTAATCAATAGCCGAGAAGTTCGGATAGTTGGGACTTGTAGAAGTTTCCAGAGCCTTGGAGTGAAGCGAGTTCTTCTTCGCTGAGTTCCAACTCAAGAATACGCTCAATGCCACCAGCACCGAGAATGACTGGCACGCCGATGTACACATCATCCAAACCGTATTGACCAGTGAGGTGAGCTGATGCTGGAATCAAACGCTTTCGGTCGTTCAAAACTGCTTCTGCCATGATGGCAGCGGCTGAACCTGGTGCGTAGAAAGCAGAGCCACGCTCAAGCAACTTGACAATTTCTCCGCCACCGGATGCGGTGCGCTTGCAGATCGCATCGATGGTTTCTGCATCGAGGAGGTGTGTAATGGCGATACCGCCAACCGTAGTGAAGCGTGGGAGGGGCACCATGGTGTCACCGTGACCGCCGAGAACCATTGCTTGAACATCTTCTTCTGAGCATCCAACAGCCTTTGCCACGAAATGAGTCATACGTGCGCTGTCAAGCACACCAGCTTGTCCACACACTCGGTTTGCAGGGAACCCTGTGACCTTTTGCATGTGGTAGGTCATTAAGTCAAGTGGATTTGTGACCATGATGATTGTTGCATCAGGAGCGTGGTCTCGGATACCTTCACCAACTTGCTGAACAATCCCCGCGTTCTTGGCGATCAAGTCTTCTCGGGTCATTCCTGGTTGTCGTGGGAATCCGGATGTAACGACGACAACTTCTGCACCAGCAATGTCCTCGTAGTTGGCCGTGCCAGTGATGGCGCCGTCGTAATTCAAAACTTGTCCATTCTGGGACATGTCGAGGGCCTTGCCCTTTGCAAATCCTTCATAGATGTCAAGCATGACAATGTCGGCAATTTTCATCTGAGCCAAAACAAATGCGCATGTTGCGCCGACATTTCCTGCTCCAATCACTGCAATTTTTCTTCGGTTACTCGCCATAGTGGTCCCTTCGTTGAGTGTTCCAGTGAAAGGACCTCCATAAGGAACATGGTTGAAAATGAAGCCCAACTGGTTCCGAGATAGAATCATCGATCGTCAATCCGTTAAAAATAATCAGTCATCCTAAGCGAGTTATCTAAAAACCCCCTTCCGTTGGACAAAAACATCCCACACCCACATTCGTGGGGATTGGGCATGAGGCAACAAGATGAAACTCGGCGTACCAATGGAACCTGAAGGCGAAACTCGTGTCGGAATCGTTCCTTCAAGCATGAAGAAATTGCTCAAAGCTGGCTTTGAGGTTGTGATCGAAACTGGTGCTGGAAAGGCGGCAAATTATCACGATAGTGACTACGAAGCTGCAGGCGCTACCATTGGCTCTCGCTCGGACGCACTTGGTTGTGCAAACATAGTCTGCATCCGTTTCCCGGGTCTTGACGGAATCTCAAAAGGAGCAAACCTCGCTTGTGTCTCAGATCCATTCCGAAACCCGGAGCATGTCAAATCATGCATGGAAGCAGGTGTCACCCTTCTCTCGATGGACATGATCCCCCGTCGCCTCTCAAGAGCGCAATCCATGGACGTCAATTCCTCACAAGACAACCTCGCTGGTTACAAAGCGGTCCTCCTTGGTGCGGCCCAAGTCCCCAAGGGGATTCCAATGATGACAACATCTGCGGGAACCATTCGACCCGCCAAGGTCGTCATCATGGGCAGCGGTGTTGCAGGCTTGCAAGCGATTGCAACCGCCAAGCGCCTCGGTGCTGTTGTTTTTGCATCCGATGTTCGAAAGTCAGCGGCTGAGCAAATCGAATCAGTCGGTGGACGTTTCATTGAAGTCGATGGCATGGATGACTTCGAAGATGAATCAGGGTATGCAAAACCATTGACACCTGAATTCATTCAGAAGGTCAACGACACCGTTTGTGGTGTTGCTGCTGACGCAGATATCATTGTCACAACGGCTCGAATCTTCGGACGACCTGCACCAATCACTGTTCCATCAACAGCCGTTCAGAATTTCAAGTCCGGTGCTGTAGTGGTTGACATGAACGCAGATGTTGGAGGCAACTGTGAAGACACAGTTCAAGGAGAAGTCATCACAACAGATAACGGTGTCATCATCGTCGGAACTTCCAACCTACCCGGAACGCTTGCTACCACATCAAGCATGCTTTATTCAAACAACTTGACGACCTTCATGACCTCGCTGGTCAAGGATGGCGAAGTCGTGATTTCAGACGACGACGATATTCTCGTCGGTGCACCTGAAGGCAGTGATTTCTATGTCAACGGAATGGGTGGCGTCCTCATCTGCAAAGATGGAGAAATACATCCAAAACAAACTCGCCTTGGAGGTGCACTCGAATGACACCAGAATTTTTGATTGGAAACATTACCTTGTTTATGCTCGCTATTTTCATCGGATTTGAACTGATTACCAAGGTGCCAGCAACCTTGCACACCCCTCTCATGAGCGGTGCAAATGCAATTTCGGGAATCTCCATCATCGGTGCACTCATTGGTTCCAATGTGGCGTTTGATAACGGGAGCACAGAACTCTCGGGCATCTTAGCATTCATTGCAGTGACCCTTGCCATGATCAACGTGGTTGGCGGATTCGCTGTGACAAACCGGATGCTCAACATGATTGCTGGAAAGAAGCGCGGAGGTGCTTGAGATGGAAGACTGGGTTTCAATCGGCTACTTAATTTCGGCCGCTCTCTTCATTTTTGGACTTAAGAAACTAGGCCACCCTCGAACCGCTCCCTTTGGGAACCAACTCGGTGCCATGGGAATGCTCGTAGCAGTCATCACGACCATTTTGGAAATGTACCTCTCCGATGGCGGTGTGGTTGATTGGACATTGATCGGTGCGGGGCTTGTGCTCGGTTCCGCTATCGGATATTGGATGGCAAAGCGTGTTCAAATGACAGGAATGCCAGAACTTGTTGCCCTGTTCAACGGATTTGGCGGCGCTGCATCGGCACTGGTTGCCCTTTCAGAAATTCAAAAGTTCATTGCAGACTCAAACTCCCTTCCTGAAGGGCTCGAACTCACAGTCACCATGGTCGCTGCTGGACTCTCGGCCCTCGTTGGCTGGATGACCCTCACAGGCTCATTGCTGGCAATGTACAAACTCAAGGGTGGAGTCGAAATCTTCGGAAAGTGGATCAAGACACCAACATGGGGTCCAACGTGGCTTAATCCAGTCAAGGTTCTTCTGTTCCTCGGCGTTATTGCAATGATTTACATGAGCATTGAAGAGCCAACAAACACAACCTACCTATGGGCCATCATTGGTATTTCTTGCCTTCTCGGTATCATTCTCGTCCTGCCAATTGGCGGTGCCGACATGCCTGTGGTGGTGTCACTGCTCAACTCCCTCTCCGGAATCGCAGCAGCGTTCACTGGATTCATTATTGGAAACTCAGTCCTTATCATCGCAGGATCGCTCGTCGGGGCATCAGGATTGATTCTTACCTTCATCATGTGCAAGGCAATGAACCGCAGGTTGATCGACGTGCTGTTCAAGTCCTTTGGCGGAAGCGGCGAAAAGCAAGATCTCACTCGAACCAAGGTGGGCTCTGACGCTGATGAAGTCGCTATGATGCTCGATGGTGCACAGAAAGTCATCATCGTTCCAGGCTATGGAATGGCTGTCTCTCAATGCCAACATGCAGTGAAGGAATTTGCCAACATTATGGAAGAGAAGTTTGGTACCGAAATCAAGTATGCAATTCACCCGGTGGCTGGCCGAATGCCGGGTCACATGAACGTGCTCCTCGCTGAAGCCAATGTCCCATACGAACAACTGATCGAAATGGATGAAATCAACAGTGAATTCCCAGATTGTGATGTGGCTCTTGTGATTGGTGCAAACGACACCACGAACCCTGCAGCTCGAAGTGGCGAAGGACCGCTTGCTGGTATGCCAATCATCGATGCTGACCAAGCACGAACCGTAGTCATCATCAAGCGCTCCCTTTCGGTTGGCTACGCAGGTGTGGACAACGACTTGTTCTACATGGACAAAACCATGATGCTCTTCGGCGATGGTAAGGTCATGATGAGTGGATTGAACACCGCAGTCAAAGAAATTTGAATGGACCACTCATACCCGGTGAGCGAGCATTTGGCTCGTGGGCATGAAGTAATGTTCAAAGGGCTGGGTCAAGTGGGAACATCAAGGTGAGTCCATGCTATCTCGCAATACCCGTCTCCTCATGGTTGGCTTGATGGTTCTCTTGTTCGCTGCACCTGCATTAGGGATGCCCGGTGGACCACCTTGGAAGAACGGTGATTCACTCGTTGTTGAAACCGGTTGCACCTGTCACGGCGATGGCGTTCCATCGACTGAAGTCGTCGTTTCGATTTCCGGCGTACCACGCTCTTACACACTCGACGAAACATACACCTTCACCGTCACACTTCAGCACGCATCAAACGAAGCTGGCGGTTTCATGATTTGGGATTACAACATGGGCACGCTCACACCTGGTGAAGGATCTTCAGTTGTCGCGGATGAACCCGGTGCAATCGCGCAAAACGCAGTTGGAAACAACTGGGTGTTCACATGGACCGCCCCAAGTGAAGATGTGGGAATCATTCCTTTCCAACTCGTCGGTAACGCAGTGAACGGAAACGGTAACTTCGATGCAGGTGATGCATGGAACATCCTCTCCTTCTCCATATCCGAGCCAGATTCGACAACCAATGACGGTGAAGAGGAACTAGCAGTCCGTACCATCAGTGTTGGTGACTACGACAGTTTGTTCGTTGCAGACGTTGACCCGGAAGTAGCAGAAGCAGAACGCCAAGAACAAATTGCTGAAACGTTCTTCGAAGAAGGGAACATCTACTACTTTGCAACGTTCTCAATCCTGCTCATCGCAGCAGTGGTTCAGGGCGAATTCTACCAACGAAAGTTTGCAGGTGGCCATGAGCACCTCGACAAGAGCCTCGCTATTCCCCAAGGCCTCCGACGAGGCGCTCTCAGCGCAGGTTTGCTCCTGTTGTTCGCCTATGTGATGGACAACGACTCTGGGTGGGAAATCCAACTCACTGTTGGAATGTGCACTCTCTGGGCAATGTACGGTGTCTACCGAACCATCGAACAGGCACGAGCAGAGCCTGAAGCGAAAGACCTCGTTTGATCCGAATCACACTCCCCATGTACTGGAGGATTGAGGCCACTCCATGACACTGCAATTAGAACGAGATAACAGGACACATGTCCAAGACCATCTCGATGAATTGACAGGCCGTGTGACCCTCATTTTTGCAGTCATTGTTGGCCTGACATTCGTCTTTTCAACCCAAATCGATGAATGGCTCGACGTGGTGCTCACCCAAATTGATCCATGCACCGAGGGATGCTTGAACCTCTATGACCCTGCGAAATGGAGTGCCGTTCGATGGTTAAGTGCAACAATTGCGGCCATTTTTGTCTGTGCACCCCTTCTCATACAACAAACATGGGCGTTCAGCAACAAAGGTCTGCTGCCAAATGAGCGAAGGTGGATGTTGCGATGGATGATTGGAGGCACCTGTAGTGCCTTCGCTTTCACACTCGTCACAATGATTTTCCTCGTGCCAATGACGTTTCAGTACGGGCATGGTATTCAAACTGACATGGGCTTGAGCGCTCAATACGATCCAGTGTTAATGCTCTCGATTGCATTGGCTGTTATATGGACACAGACGGTGGTCAGTTTTGCAATCTTAGGCATGGCCTTAGCGGGATTCATTGGAGTGCTCAATGAGGAAACTGCAGACTGGTGGCGATTGCGTTGTTATGCACTCGTGCTGATGCTGCTCTATGCATCCCTGCCAGAATTCAGCGGACTTGCTTTCCTCCTGATCCTTGCCTCGATTATGGCCATTGAGACCACATGCGCTCGATGGTTCAAACAACCTGCCCTCCAGTCTGTGAAATCTGTCATACTAATGGACGAAGAAGGTGGTGTGCGAAGGCCACTGATTGTGGAATGCCGTTGTGATGGTGCCGCAACCCCGCTTCCTTCCCCATTAAACATCAATGTCCCAGTCTTACGCTACAGTGGCTTGTGCACCTCTGCGCACGAACGAGAACTCCTTTACGGTGATGTCCTCAATGCGAAAACCACTGATGCTTACATCACGGGGTGTTCCTCCGACCCGCTCAGCTCAGAATTCAAACAAAATTGTCAATCAATCGGAGTGCGGCTGAATGGAATGGATTTGCTTGAGCGGCAATCCTATCGGACGCAGCCACAACACCATGCCGATGTCGAATTCGAAATTATGGTCGCACAACTTTCGAAACCTTGGCCTGAATCGAAGCGACTCAACAGGGTGATGGAAGTGATGCAACGCAACCCTAGCCAACATTATGTCTACACGACAAGCAATGCCTCAAAGGCATGGGGCCAACAACTCAAACCGAATGAAGTATTCATTGAAATCGCTTCTAAAGACCACGAACCCTTCATGAAAAGAGCCCAAGAAATTGGGGCCCACATCCGAAACCTCCACCCACATGTGTGAATCCTCTACCGAGAGGGAAACGCAATCGTGTCCAAACGAACATCGCAAGGATTGAAACCAAATGGGCTTGAGGTGACACCATGAACCCAAGAGTCGGCGTCCCAATTTTGGTGGCGCTTCTCTTGGCCAGCAGTTGGGCGTTTACCAATGAAGAAACAATTGACAATTGGGTCAGGGAGAACCAAGTTCAGGCAGATGAATCTGATACTGAGTTGCTTGGGATTCAGGCCAATGAACAATGGCTGGTGTTGGTGACTGAATTCCCTGATGATCGAGCCAGCGAAGCATGGGGCACCAACCAAGCCCAACTCATGCTTGATGATGTGGCTCGGGCATACATCGAACAACTGACCGACCAAGAAACGCAGTTGACGGTGATTGTCCATCCGGAAGTATCCCTCGCAGCTGATAATGTCGAAGTCTACGGAGCAGATAGCAGTGGCAGTCGAGACACAAACGCTCAGGGTGATTTCCTACCAATGAATTTAGCAGAAGAAGTCATCCTTCAACGAGCCGATGATGTGAATTGGTCCAAGTTTGATTTGGATAATGATGGAAACGTCGACCGAGTTCTGATTCTCCATACGACAAAGGGACAGGAAGAAAATCCAGGTCAAACAAATAATATCTGGAGCCACTTCACTCAGTTTGAAGATCCAATCCAAGTGACGAGCGACCACACAGTAGGCCATTACACAATGGCGAGTTTGAGAACTGGGTCAAGTGGCATGGGCACTATACTTCATGAAATGATGCATCAGATGGGTGCTTTAGATCTCTATCCAGTTCACGATGCGAGTCCACAAACGGATTGGCACGGGGTTGGCAATTGGGACATCATGGCAAGTGGAAACTGGAACGGCGGTGGCGTATGGCCAGCCTTAGGCACCTCTGCAACCATGGAATTGATTGGTCTTGAACGATATTCCACCCTTGATTTGACATGGCCTGCATCGAGTGTTCAGCCTTGCATTGGCCCAAACATTGTGATGGAGGGCATGTCTGAAGGAGGCACTGCTTTGAAAATACCAATGGGTGAAAATCAATATATTTGGATTGAGCATCACGCCGATGTTGGTTTTGATCGTCATTTGCCAGGCCATGGAATTCTTGTCACCCAACAAGATCGTAGCATCGGTGATGAAGAACGGAACGAATTGAACCGAGATGTGGAACAACCCTGGCTTCGAGTGATTGAAGCGGATGAGGGGAATCAGATGTTGTTGGGAATCAACGATGGGGAAGCAAGCGATCTGTTCACAAACGGAACGAAGTTTGGCGCAGAAGGGGTCCTCATTCGCGACCATGACGGCATTTTAGTGTCGTGGACGGCCCATGTCACTGGTGATGAAAACCTCACCATCCAATTTACTGCACCTGATTGCACTTCGAAATTTCATGTGAATGCTCCTGATTTCGGTGCTGTCATCCTCCCATCTGAACCGTTTCTCCTTGAGATTGACTCAACAGTCGACTGTGATCTCACGCACAACATGACAATGACGGATGGACGAAGCGTGATATTGGTACCCAACACTGTGAGCGTTGGCATCACCTCTGTTGCACTCTCCTTTTCGTACAACGGAACAGCTAATTCAGAATCACTCATCAGCGGGGTGATTGAATGCAACGAGAGTCGTATTGACCTTTCGAGCAAAATCCTCACCCTTGCACGAATTCCGATCGAGGCAGAGATTACTGGTACATTGGATGCCGTGAATCCATCGACGGTTCGCATTGCTTTGCCATCAACCGGTGACGGAAGTCAATCGTTCTCGACAGACCTCGACGGCCCAATGTCGAGGGTTGCAACAATTGAAAACCGGGCCGTGCTAAACGGAAACGACTTCCTTGAGATACAAATTGCACCGAACGGATTGCTCGTAGAAATTAAAATTGTAAAAAGTAAAATGTAAAGTTTTTTCATAATTGGTTAATTAATTGT
>ERZ1049444.615-NODE-615-length-32040-cov-7.641394_pt1 | contig 32040 bp, 33 predicted proteins | sample MGYA00383101_ERZ1049444 | MGnify/ENA primary metagenome ERZ1049444 (study PRJEB29581, sample SAMEA5548371) | metagenome | biome: marine; feature: coastal; material: water | depth 50 m | study: Short-term variability in the microbial, nano- and picoplankton...
AGTGATCGCCACAGGCAACCGGTAATCCCAAACAATGACCTTTAAGCGCACGCCATGAGACGAAGGATCACGGAAAACATCGAACACGGTTGACAAGCTATAGTTGCCGGGTCCTGTAGAAATATCGAGAAAAAAGCTCAGTGCTAAAAGTCCAAAAACCGCGGCAATCATACTGTATCTACGCATTGTTTGCGCAGCATAGGCTTGCCGCATTTCTGCAGCGTTCACATCTATGGTCAAGAAAAAGCCCTCCAAAGGCGGTTTTGGCCCCGCAAAAGTGCGGGACCAATAAATTCAATCATCCAAGAACCCGACTAAAGGCTTCCCCAGAAAACACCCGAATACTCAATTGGCAGAAACTTGTCGTGAAGCTCTGTCATAGTGGCATCCGGGTCAACATCCGCGAACAGGTCGGGATGTATCCATTTGGCAAACGCCTGCATCGCCACGAAGTGATAAGGGCTGTTGTAGAACTGGTGGTAGACAGAATGGAATCTACCGGATTTGACCGCAGACAACTCTCCCCAGCCTTCGCGAGAAGCCAGCGCGCCCAGACGCTCACGAACCATGGCGTCATCAGCTTCATAGCCAAACAGAACCGCAGTTGTCGCGGGGTTGGCCTCAAGCCAGTTGGCACCCGTGCCAATAATGATTTCTGGATCGTCGGCAAAAATCGCTTCTAGACTGACGGCGGCAGAAAAGCCGGGCGATTTCAGCGACCCCCAGTTACGACCGCCGGCCAGATCAACCAAGCGGCCCAGATTGGCGGCCCCGAATGTGCTACAGCATTTGGCAGGGTTGTAACCTGCTGCGCGCTCAATGAATACAATCGGACGATCTTTAACAGGGATTTGTTCCACACGGGAATAGATGAGCTTCATCTGTGCCTGATAATAGTCGGTAAAGGCGTCTGCCTCGTCCCGTTTGTCGAAAATCCGCCCAAGCAACTGAATACTTGGCACTGTGTTTTGTGTAGGGTCTTGACGAAAATCAACAAAAATAGTTGCAACGCCAGCTTCTTCCAGCTTTTCAATAATGCCGCTTTCCTGAGCCTTTAACAAGTTGCCAAGGTTCATCAAAACAACCTCAGTTCCAAGTGAAATGACAGCCTCCAAGTTCCACTCATCCGAATAGGGGCTACCAAAGCTTGGAATGTCCGCAGCTTGTGGATACACAGCTTGATATTTACGGTAAGCATCCGGATCAAATCGGACCATATCGTTTTTCCAACCAACAATACGCTCGAAAGGGTTTTCTTGGTCGAGAAGCGCAATAGAATAAATCATTCGCCCTTCACCGATTACAACTTTTGTGGGATTTTTTTCGACGTCGACCATACGGCCGGCGATATCGGTTACGGTAATTGTCTCTGCAAGGGCGGTCGTAGCAAACGCAAACGTAAGCGCAGCAGCTGCGGTAGCGGAGCAAAGACCCCGCGTCAGTAACATGACATTCATGGGTCTCTCCTTTTAGTTTTCCTTGATATAGACCAAGGATAGGTGCAAAGCACATACCTTAGTATTATTGTCAAGTTTATTAAAAATTTATTATTTCCCGCAAATTTAGAATTTAATAGCGCCTATCTTGGCCCTTACATTTATGGCTTTGAAACGGCGTTCAGGCCGAGACCAGTGCAGCTATTGCGTAAGATTAAGGCCTATTTGCATACCCGTATGGATGTTGTCATTACCTGCCCGAATGAGGGCGTATGAGAAAAACATACTCGCCAGGGCCTAAGAAGTTTGCCCTACTTGGCGATAAAATTCACAGAGTTGAAATGGTTTCAAAAAATGATGGTTGAAATAGTGCTGGAACCGCCCTTTTGAAAGAGAGCCTCGGTTTTAGAAAGCCAATAGCCCGTCGAAAGATCACTACTTTCGGGCCATTATTCATTAACACATCTTTGCCGCATCGCTGCAAAGTATTGAGCGTGGCGCAAGCCTTATTGAACTAAGACCCGATGAGACAGATGATAAGACCCTGCGTTTCACCATGATTAAAGCGGCCAACTGAGCCTTTTAAAATTACAGGTATTTCTCCAAGAGAAAAATATCGCCAATATCGTCAGAAAAAGGAATTGGTTTAAGTGTCCGTTCGAGTTTTTTCTCTTCCAAACTCAAAATATGACTGACCTTCGGCAGCATATAAGCTCCAAAAATAAGAGGGTAGCCGCCTACCTGCTGCATCTAAAAATAGCGCAAGGCTTGTGGCATCACTTTTTGCTCCACATCTAAATTTCAACATTTTACACTCCAAACCAACTAATTCGCAAAACGGGATTACAGATTAAGCCTTCAGACAGATTGAAGGAAGGTTAATGGTCTGATCAAGAAGATGTTTGTTACCTTATACCTGCACCAATCACGCTCTCATGTAAGCAATATCAACAGGTTATATGTTTCGTTTTAGATTGCAAATTGCAACTTTTGCCCCTGTATCTTAAACTTGGCTTTGTTGGGTTAGTCTTACCCCACCCTGCCCGCACGAGCCACCTGAACTGATAATCACCTTACGGCTGGCCAGACACCCGCAAGGGCTTTATTTTGTTATAATTTCAGGCCCCATGAAGGTCGTCGGCAACCATGTTGACAAAAACGGCACATAAGTCACAAGGACCAAAAAGACAAACAAGACCGCCAAGAATGGTAAAGCCGCTTTGACAACGCGCATCATGGGCATGCCAGCGACCCCTGATGTCACAAAAAGATTAAGGCCAACGGGCGGCGTGATCATGCCTATTTCCATATTAACCACCATGATGATGCCCAAATGAATGGGATCAATACCCAATTCAATTGCGATCGGAAACACCAACGGCGCCACGATGACGATCAGGCCAGAGGGTTCCAGAAACTGACCCCCGATCAACAAAATCACATTGACCACAACCAGAAACATTATCGGTCCAAACCCGGCTGACAACATGGTGCTTGCAATTTTCTGGGGGATTTGCTCATCGGTCAAAACGTGCTTCAAGATCAGGGCATTAGCGATAATAAACATCAACGTTACTGTAAGCTTGCCAGCCTCAAACAAGGTGTCGCGTGTGTCTTTGTGAAAAAATGCCGTGATGAGCGCCAAAGGCTTGCGCCGCAACGGGATATTATCTTGGCCTTCTGGCGTCGCCAAAGGCCCCATATCGCGATACACAAAAGTTGCAATGAAAAATGCATAGACTGCGGCGACTGCCGCCGCCTCAGTTGGCGTAAAAATCCCGCCATAGATGCCTCCAAGAATAATCACAATTAAAAACAAACCCCAAATCGCATCCATCCCAGATGCGATCACCTCTGACCATCCAAGCCACTGGCCCTTCGGCAGGTTTTTAATTTTAGCAATTACATAGATTGTAAGCATCAGCATCGTGCCGGCCAACAACCCCGGGATGACACCTGCTAAAAACATCCGCCCGACAGAGACATCCGTGGCCGAAGCATAGACCACCATCACAATCGACGGAGGGATCAATATGCCCAAAGTACCCGCATTTGCAATCACACCGGCGGCAAAGTCTTTTGAATACCCGACCTGGCGCATACCTGCGATAACAATTGAACCAATTGCCACAACAGTGGCAGGCGAAGAGCCAGACAATGCCGCAAACAGCATGCAAGCAAAGACCCCTGCTATCGCCAACCCCCCGGGGAAATGTCCAACGATTGCAATCGAAAACCGAATGATCCGCCTAGCCACACCGCCTGTAGACATAAAAGAAGAAGCAAGAATGAAAAACGGAATAGCAAGCAAGGTGTAGTGACCAGCCATCGCCTGAAAAAAGGTCTGTGCGATGGATGCCAAAGAGGTATCCCCCAGCACCAGAAGAAAGGTAATGGAAGACAATCCAAGCGCAATCGCAATCGGTGTGCCGATCAACAGCAATCCCACAACCATTATGAAAAGAACTGCGACTTCCATAAATTAGGCCTCTTTATTTTCGGCGGCGATCTGCTCGACCGCCTCGTCTGCTTCATGGCTTACGATCAAGCTTTTGCTTTGGCCGCGCAGCAGCAATAGAGCGACCTCAAGAAAACGATACAGCAGTAAAGCTGCACCAATTGGAAGCATCACATAAGGAATAAAACGAGGCAGCTTTTCATAATGCTCACCTTCATTCATCAACGGCTCGATCCATCGCAGAAACTCAGGAAAAGGAATATCAATCACCTCATACCAGGCGCGGTAAGATGTTCGTTTCATCTCTTCGAAACCTGTTGGAAACCAACGCCCGGTTGTCTGCGGCAAATTTGCGAAATTGGCCCAGTAATCCCAGGCTCCCTTCAACAATAAGCCCGCATAACAGATACTCAGCAAAACAGAAGCAGCCATAAAGGCTTTGCGCATAGGGCCTGCGGTAATGTTTAAAAGGGCATCAACCCCTAGGTGCGCCGAAATTTTCACTGCGTAGCTGATCCCGAACAATACCAGCCAAGCAAACAGAAACGAAACCAATTCCAAACCCCAAATCAGGCCGGTATTGAATCCATACCGCAAAACGACATTGATAAATGTAACGACCACCATGACGCCCAGTATGAGCGCTATTACAGTCTCTTCAAACTTGTTCAAAAAGCTCTTAAGTGGGCTTTCGGCTTGGGACGACATTCCAAAGATCCATCAGATGGTAAATAATTGCGCCCCCACCTGAAGGGGGCGCCAAATTTATTTAGATGTATTAGTGCTTGGTATTGATCGTTTGCGCCGCATCAATATTTTCTTGGCCCACATCATCACGGAATTTTTCCCAAACAGGCTTCATGACTGCGACCCATGCATCACGCTGCGATGCATTCAATTGACGCACAACACCACCAGCCGCAATAATTTCCTGCTTGGCCTGATCATTTACGGCTGTCGATTCAGCATTGCGGGCTTCGGTGACCTCGGCGATGATTGTTGAAAGTTGATCGCGCACATCACCGTCAAGGCTGTCCCACCAATCGGTGGATGTAACCAGCATATAGTCAATAATGCCGTGATTGGTTTCGGTCACGCCATCTTGAACTTCAAAGAATTTCTTGCCGTAAATATTGGACCAGGTATTTTCCTGACCGTCCACAACGCCAGTTTGCAATGCGCCATAGACTTCTGAAAACGCCATCGGCTGTGGTGATCCGCCCAGCGCGGCCATTTGCGCTTTCAATACTTCTGAGTTCTGAACCCGGAATTTAAGACCATTGGCATCGCTTGGGTCAATCAGCGCTTTGTTCGCGGACATTTGCTTCATCCCATTGTGCCAGAACGCCAATCCTAAAAGACCGCGGCGCGTCATGCTTTCTTTCATAGACTGCCCAGTCGCGCTATTTTGGAACTCGTCAACAGCATTGATGTTTTTAAACATGAACGGCAGGTCAAAGATTCGAAAAACCTTGGTGAATTGCTCGAACTTTGACAGCGAGGGCGCAGCCATTTGAACATCACCCTGCAACATCGCTTCTAGGACCTGATTGTCATTGTAAAGCGTTGAGTTAGGGAAAACTTCCATACATGCTATGCCATTCATTTCTTTATTCACCCGCGATTGCAGCAGTGAGGCAGCAATGCCTTTTGGGTGTTTGTCTGTATTGGTGACATGGCTCAGCTTGATCACGATCTCGCCTGTTTCGCAACTTGCCGAAACTGTAGATGCAAATGTGGTCAGGGCCATGGCCGCAACCGCAGCAGTAACAAATTTCATTATATTTCCTCCTAGAAACATCTCGCCCTATCAGGGCACGAATCGAATAAAAGTTTATCTCACTTAAAGCATCAAGACAGTCATCAATTATTGCGGAAATTTCGATTTTTTATGTTTGATCTTATATACTTAAAAGAACAAAGCGATTGAAATCAAGCTGCTAATTTCGCAAGACTGTGCGGATTATCATACAGGGCTGATGCCCAGATGAGCGGCATTCCACACACTTCAAAGGCGAAACGTCTCTGCTCGAATGCCGTATTTTGCAAGTTTATCGTAAAATGTTTTCCGCGGCAGTTGCAACGATTCAGCGGCGGCCACTGCATGGCCCTTACTGTGGCGCAATGCATCTATCAGAAGTGTTTTTTCCACTTGGGCCATTTGCGCAACCAACCCCTGTGCGGCAGAGTTTTTTGATGTGCTTTCCTCAATACCCAACACAAATTGCATCGCCATACTCATCAAGGCGCGCGCATTGCCGCTGATATCTTGTTGAAGCAAATGCGCTGTAACTTGGGGCGTAATAGCGGGTGCCGCAAGTCCAGATTGCTCAGCAGCTTGCTGTACATATTGGGAAAACATCACTGGAATATCTTCTGTACGCTCTGATAAGCTGGGAATATGAACCGACGCCACAGTGAGACGATAAAACAAGTCCTCCTGCACACTGCCCGGCGCCACCAAAGCAGGCGAGGCAACAGTCATACCGGCTATCAACCTGACCTGCGTATGGTGTTCCAATAAATTTAGTAGGGCAAGTTGCATATCTTGCGGCATCAAGTCGATGCGATCCAGAAACAAAATGCCGCGCGCGCAATCCTCTAGAGCTTGTTCTAGTGCGCGCCCTTCAAGACCATCTGCCGCACGCTTTTGAAAGGGGCCCTGAGCGCGCGGTGAACACATATGTATAATTTCTGCAACCTTTGACACACCTGTGCCTGGGGCACCACTGATCAAAACATCAGTATTAAGCGCCGCAACTGTTCTAATCGCACGGCGAAGGTTTTGCGCCTTATCCGAAATTCCAAAAACCATCCGCGCGGCAGGATCAGAGGCTTCTAAAGTGCTTCTTAAATTCCTGTTTTCAAGCACCAAAGACCGCGTTTTCAGCGCCCGCTCTAGAACCGGCAGTAATGCATCGCGCGCGCAGGGTTTTTCGAGAAAGTCAAATGCCCCCTGCCCCATCGCTTTAACGGCGAGCGGAATTTCTGCGTGTCCTGTAAGTAAAATAACCGGCAATTCAGGATCAATCTTTTGGCTATAGGATAAAAGATGAAACCCATCTCTGCCGGGCATACGTAAATCACTTAGAACAATCCCATCAAAATCATCTTTGATGAAATCTTTGGCCTCAATAAATGACCCGGCCCCTTGCGCCTGAACCCCTGCCAATTCAAGTGTCTGCAACAGTGCTTGGCGCAACTGCCGATCATCATCAACGATCAAGACCTTACCCATCTGCCACCTCCGTTTGAGTGAATGGCTTCAACGCAACCGTGAATTTCGCACCATTGCTTGTATTTCCACCTTTAATTTCACCGCCGAAACTTTGGATCAACCCATAAGAAATTGAAAGCCCCAAACCCAAGCCATCTGAGGCGCTAACTTCTTTGGTGGAATAAAATGGATCAAAGATCTTTTCAGGTTGGGCGATCCCCGGGCCAGAATCCTGCACAGTGATAAAAACCTGCCCCTCTACCCTAATGTCCAATTGAAGCGTTTTGCTATCGCTTTCTGACATCGCATCAAGGGCATTGGTCAACAGGTTTATCAAAACCTGCCCCAATCGCACTTCGCCTGCTAAAATCCAAATTGGCTTTTCAGGTTTTTCCCAGATTAAAGTGACGCTTTCCTGTTCCCGGCGTGTTTGAACCAACTCAAGAGCTGTTTCGACGACTGAAACGCAATCAACGCGCGTCATTGGTTCATTTTCATTTCGCACAAAGGCTTTTAGGTTTGTAATGATCCGCGCCATACGCCGGGCAAGACTGGAAATCTGGGTCAGGTTGTCGCTCGCGACGGCATTACGGTTTTGTTCAATAAAGTCGGCCGCATTTTCTGCATATTGCTGGATGGCCATCAATGGTTGGTTTAATTCGTGACTGATACCCGCGGAAACCTGTCCCAGCGCGCTCAGTTTTTCTGCCTGAATAAGACTTTCCTGTGCGCGCTTAAGGGCCAATTCTGCCTCTTTGCGTTCTTTGATCTCATGACGCAGGCTTGTATTGCTATCAGACAACGCCATGGTGCGCGCTAAAACGCGTTCTTCAAGAACCATATTAGCTTGCGCAAGAGCATGGCGGCGATCCAAAGTTATCAATGTGATGGCACCGAACCCCAAGCACACGGCAGCCATAACAGCGGCTTGCAACCAAGCCAAGCGTTTGGCTGGAGCCAAGTCAATGATTGCTTCTCCGCTTAAGCCAATGCTGGGCATTGGAACCGACAAGTGAAGGCCCTGACGCGGAATATAGGGACCCCAATCCAAATTCCAAATTTCCAAATCACCCTTTTTTGAGCTTGAAAATTCAGCTGGTTGCCCTTGTGGGTCCAGAAACTGGTTTTTCTCGGGAACACGTGACCAAAACAACAGCTCAGATCGGTTCGAAATAAACACTGATCCTGCCTCATCAATGAAAAGCAATGTAGGCGAGCCGCCGCGCCATTCTTCTTCCACGCGCTCGATATCCACCGCTACGATTAAGGCCGCAGCAACTTTACCCGACTTTTCAAAGGCTGGTGCAGCAAAATAAAATACGCGTTTACCCAAGGGCTCAGATATCCCATGCGATACGCCAAGCGCCCCGTCCATGGCCCGTTTAAAATACTCTGTCTCTTTTATATTTGACATATTTGATTGATGTGCCGATGCCAAAACCCGCCCTTCACGGTCCGCATAAAACAGTGCCAAAGCACCGGTTTTATCCGCTGCTTCAAGTAGTAAATCCCCTGCTGCGCGGCCTTGTGCATCCGCAACAGGGTATTGCAGTTGCTCCAACAGTGGATGCTCAACCAACAACACTACCTTTTCTTTATGGCGTTGTAACTGTGCAGTAAGCCAATCAACAGCCAGTGCCACATCGGCCTTGCCGCGCAAAGCCGATTGTTCGCGCGCCTGTCGATAGCCCACTTGCCAGACCGCAAATGAAAGTATGAAGCTTACAACCAAAGCGCCACAAATAAGCAGCAATCTAAATTGAGGGCGAATAATCATTTGTCGTAATCTATCAGGGGTTAGCCTAGAAAGACCAGAGGGCATCATGCCTTCATTAAATCGGCAGAACACTGCTGAATTCATGACTCAAATCCAGAATTCAAAATAGATGGATACATAAAAAATGTGTTCTTGACTTTGATTATTGGGACATAAAGCTAACTTGCCGTCGCCATTTTAGGCACCTTTGGTGACCTCAAACTGAATTCTCTACCCAAACATGGTTGACCTTACAGTCAAAATTGTTGCACTGCGCCAGAGAGGCAAATTTTAAATTGTCCCGAAAGGCCATACATGTCTATTTTTCTGGCTGTTTTATTTGCCGCTCTCTTGCATGCCTGCTGGAACGCGATCATCAAATTTGGTGATGATAAGTTTCAAGGTATGCTGTTATTATCCTTTGGCCACATTTTTTTTGGCCTTTTTCTTATTGCGCTTTATCCCGTGCCGGATCCGCAGAGCTGGTTATTTTTATTGGGGTCGGTCCTATGCTATTTGATCTATAAGTTTTTTTTGACCTTTGCCTATATTAAGGGCGATCTTAGCCGGGTATATCCAATCGCCCGCGGCACCGCTCCGATGATAGTGCTCACAATCAGCCTTCTTTTCCTTCCAGATGCTGTTGGCACTTTACAGATCGGGGGTATTTTATTGATCGGATTGGGCATTTTACTGATGGCAAGAGGGGTCATTTCGCACAAAGAAAAGCAGGCGCTTATACCTTTCGCCCTCATGGCAGCGGTCGGAACTGCCGGATATTCGCTTTTTGACGGCTTGGGTGCGCGGGCCGCAGGAACGGCTTTGGGCTATGTGGGGTGGTTGTTTTTCCTAGATTCTTCCCTGTTTGTCATTGGAGGGTTCGCTCTACGCGGCAGAGCCATAATTCCGAAATCTAAGTTGGTTTGGGTCCAAGGATTACTGGCAAGCGGCGCGTCGGTCGCCGCCTATTCAATTGCCGTTTGGGCAATGACCGTGGCCCCGATTGCCGTGATCACTGCCCTAAGGGAAATTTCTGTGCTCTTTGCAGTCATCATCGGGATATTCTTTTTCAAAGAAAACGCATCACTTGAAAAACTAATATCCGCTTTAATGATTGTTGCCGGCGTAATTGCGATCGGGTTTTAAGCCGCAGATGGGATCGAAAGAAACTGAGTGAGCGCTTGTTACATCTTGGCGCATTCCGGCACTGGGCTGATCACGGTGCCATTTTTAAAATGGTGCAGCAGGTTGTCGACAGTCAAAGCCCCCATGGCGGCGCGGGTTTCATGCGTTGCACTACCGACATGCGGCAACAGCACTACATTGGAGAGGGCGCGCAAAGTGGCGGGTACTTTTGGTTCTTGCTCAAACACATCAAGCCCCGCCGCCCCTAGGCGCCCTTCTTGAAGCGCGGCGATCAAGGCTGTTTCATCAACCACAGAGCCGCGACTGACATTAATCAATATCCCCTCTGGGCCCAAAGCGTCGATCACATCGGCATTGACCAGTTTATGGGTTGATGGTCCACCGGGCGTAATACATATCAAAACCTCACTATCGCGTGCCATGGCCGCTAGATCGCTATAATAGGTGTATTTGACGGGTTTCTCATTGCGGGCATGATAAAGAATTTTTGCGTTAAAAGGCGCAAGCTTATCGGCAATGGCTTGACCAATTCGTCCCAATCCAACAATCCCGACAGTGCGGTTGTCTGCAGTGCGCGTGAGCGGCGCATTGCCATCGGTTTGCCATTTTCCAGAGCGCACATAAGCATCATCTGCCAATAGGTTGCGATAGCAGGCCAACATCAACATCAGCGCTGTTGTTGCAACTTCGGCGTTCAGCACATTGGGCGTGTGTGTAACCCAAATTCCGCGGCTGACAGCCTGCGCTGTATCGATCGCGTCATAGCCAACGCCGTAGCAGCTGATAACTTTCAGATTGGGCAGAGCCTCAACATATTCAGATTTGATACCGTCATGGCCGTTTGTGGCCACATATCGGATGTTTGCGCCATGCGCTTTCAACCAGTCCAGCGGATCGGCCATATCAGCCAGTTCATGGATGGTGAATTGCGCAGCCATACGCGCACGCATGGTCTCAGTGGCATCACCGATTAACAGAATATCAGTCAAAACTACGCATCCTCTGTTACATTTTGCCTTTGCTGGCCAAGACCTTGAATGCTCAATTCCATAACATCCCCCTTTTTCAGGAAAACCGGCTCGGGCTTGACCCCCAAACCAACACCCGGAGGCGTTCCGGTGCTGATCACATCACCGGGGTGTAGCGTCATTAAGCCTGACAGATGCTCGATGATCTCGGCAACAGTAAAGATCATGGTTCGGGTATTGCCATTTTGCATCCGCTTGCCGTTCACGTCCAAAGTCATGTCGAGGTTTTGCGGATCGGCAATTTCATCGCGGGTGACCAACCAAGGCCCTGTTGGGCCAAACGTATCGCAGGACTTTCCTTTGGTCCATTGACCGGTCAGGTTGGCTTGGAAATGGCGCTCGGAGACATCATTAACAATGCAATAGCCCGCCACATGATCCAGTGCGTCGGCTTGAGTGACATATTTTGCAGTTTTGCCAATCACCACGCCCAGTTCAACCTCCCAGTCGGTTTTCACAGACCCGCGCGGCATCGAAACCTCGTCGTTGGGCCCAACAATGGCAGAATTGGCTTTAAAGAACAAAATCGGATGCTTGGGAATGGCCGCGCCGGTTTCAGCAGCGTGATCAGAATAATTCAAACCAATGCAAAGGAATTTTCCAATATTGCCGACGCAGGCACCGATACGCGGATTGCCTGTGACCTCGGGCAAACTGGCGTGGTCTAACGCGCGCAAAGCCTGCAAGGCCGGATCAGACAAAGTCTCACCAGCGATATCAGACACATGCGCCGATAAATCGCGCAAAACGCCATTCGCGTCGATGATCCCGGGTTTTTCAGCGCCCAGCGCGCCGTAACGAACTAATTTCATTTTCGGTTCCTCAATGGTTATCTCTGGGTGTATATTTACGTGCGATATCGCGATATTGATCCGCATCTTTTAGGGTCATGCCCTCATCAAAACGGCCAACTTTCTCGCGGAAGTATTGTTGCCAAGGCGAATGACTTTCCGGATGCGGGTAGCCCTCGGCTTCAAAGGCGCGAGCGCGCTCAGCCAATTCATCTAAGGGCACCAGCATGTCGGCTGTGCATTTATTCAGATCAATCCGAACCTGATCACCGGTTTTCAAAAGCGCAAGACCGCCCCCCGCAGCGGCCTCAGGCGAGGCATTTAATATAGACGGGCTGCCAGAAGTACCCGATTGCCGGCCATCGCCAATACACGGCAGGGCCTCAACCCCTTGTTTCAAAAGATATGCAGGCGGGCGCATATTGACCACCTCGGCGCCGCCCGGATAACCGATAGGACCCGTGCCGCGCATGAAAAGGATAGAGTTTTCATCAAGGTTTTCGGCTGGATCATCAATGCGGTGGTGAAAATCCTCTGGTCCATCAAATACGATGGCCCGCCCCTCAAAGGCGTTCATATCTTCTGGGTTTGACAGATATATTTTGCGGAAATTATCACTGATCACACTGGTCTTCATGATCGCACTGTCGAATAAATTACCACTCAAATTGATGAATCCAGCATTCGCTAGGATCGGCCGGTCAGCTGATTTAATCACCTCTGGATTTTCTGAGCGGCGCTCATTGCAATTGTCGCCCATCGAGCGGCCATTAACAGTAAGCGCATCGGGATGGGGCAACAGACCCGCAGCCAGCAGCTCTCCGGCGACGGCCGGCACACCGCCAGCGCGATGATAATCTTCGCCAAGATATTCACCAGCAGGCTGCAGGTTTACCATCAAGGGCACATGATGCCCGACCGCTTGCCAGTCGTCATTATTAAGCTCTACGCCCAAATGCCGTGCGATTCCGTTCAAATGGATGGGCGCATTGGTTGATCCGCCAATTGCAGAATTTATCACAATAGCGTTTTCAAAAGCGGCGCGGGTCATAATATCGCTGGGGCGTAAATCTTCCCATACCATATCGACAATCCGGCGGCCGGTTTCATAGCTGATTTGACCCCGCTCACGATAGGGCGCGGGAATTGCGGCTGCGCCAGTCAATTGCATACCCAGTGCTTCGGCCAGCGAATTCATCGTGGTGGCTGTTCCCATAGTGTTGCAATAACCAACCGAGGGCGCAGAACTGGCCACCAGTTCCATAAATCCATCGTCATCAATTTCGCCTGCAGCAAGCATTTCGCGCGCTTTCCAGACGATCGTGCCTGATCCGGTACGCTCGCCCTGGAACCAACCGTTCAGCATCGGCCCAACGGACAAGGCAATGGCGGGAATATTAACTGTTGCTGCTGCCATCAAAAGCGCAGGCGTGGTCTTGTCGCAACCAATATTCAACACGACACCATCCAATGGATAGCCAAAAAGCGTTTCAACCAGCGATAAATACGCCAGGTTACGATCCAGCATTGCGGTTGGGCGTTTGCCTGTTTCCTGAATGGGATGCACCGGAATTTCGATCGGCGTGCCACCCGAGGCAAGAATACCATCCCGCACCCGCTTGGTCAGTTCAATATGATGGCGATTGCACGGGCTAAGATCACTGCCTGTTTGGGCAATCCCAATGATTGGCTTGCCAGATTGCAATTCTGCGCGGGTGAGCCCGTAATTTAGATACCGCTCCAGATAAAGTGCGGTCATTTCTGGATTGTCTGGGTTCATAAACCATTTGCGGGATCGTAAATCTTTAATGTCTATTTTCTTCATATTCCTACCCTGACCAGCCGCCGTCAATCACGTGACCTTGCCCTGTTGTAAACGCGCTGTCGTCGCTTGCAAGATAAACCACCAACGCGGCGATTTCCTCGGCCTGTGCAATCCGCCCCATAGGCTGGCGAGCTACAAACGCTTTCATCGCGGCCTCATAATCACCCGTGGCGCGCAACCTGTCGTGCAGACTTGGGCTGTCAACTGTACCCGGACAAATGGCGTTACAGCGAATGCCTTGGGTGATGTAATCAATGGCAACAGATTTTGTCAGTCCTAAAACTGCAGCTTTTGTGGTGCCATAAATAAACCGGTTTGGCGCGCCAATAATCGACGAACAGGCAGAGGACATATTTATAATAGATCCTGAACCGCGCTCTAACATGCCTGGCAGACTGGCGCGAATTGTGCGCAGCATTGAGCGCAGATTGAGATCGAAAGCAAAGTCCCAATCTTCATCTGTAGACTCTAAAATGGTCCCATGGTGCACAAATCCGGCGCAGTTAAAAAGCACGTCTGGCTTCGCGCGGCGCACGCCTTCGCTCACGCTGTGATCGTCGCGCACATCAAGTTCGAAAATTTCAATATTTTCGTGATTCGCATCACGAATCGTGGACAACGTGGCCATGTTCACATCCGTTGCAAACACCTGAGCACCCTCTTCTGCCATCGCCAGTGCCGAGGCTCGACCAATGCCTTGACCAGCAGCTGTGACGAGAACATTTTTTCCCATAAGCCTCTGTTTCATATATATAACCTTTCAAAAAAAGCAGAAGTATAAGATACCCTTCAGCTGTACAACTTTGACACTTTATGATACATTCTGGCGGCGGCGATGTTCCCAAAATGATGCGCAAATATGCCCAACCTTATTTAATGCTCAACGTAAATTAAGGGGAAAACTTTGACCATAGGGATATCTCAAGAAAAAAATTTAGGCATGTTCATAAAATTTTTTGGCTGCAAAAACCGCACTCTCGGGGTTCTCAAAACGACCGCCCATTTGGATGAAACCTTACCCTTCAGCCCGCGGCCAATGAGGTTTCTTTTGCGGCAAAGGATGCGCCAGATTTCTGGCTAAATGCGCATGTATTCGACTTTTGATCAAATCTTCATCTCGGTCTAGGGCTGCCTCGAGTATTTCCTGATGCTGAAGGATATTTTCCGGGAAATGCTCGAAGTCTTTTTCCAGGCCAATCAACTGCTGTCGAAACTGTTGATAAATGAGCCTGTGGGTTTGCTTGTGAATTTCAGAGCCACAGGCATCAATCAAGGTTTCATGAAACTCCTGTTCGGCTTTGCTCAAAAGTTCGAACAAGGGCTCATATTCTTGATTGGACCGCACCCGCATTTCAATGTGTGAAAGCTTGTGGTGCGCAGCAGACAAGCGTGCTTCCCATGCCACGCCCCCCAACCGAATGGACAGGCATGCCCCTTCGCTTTCCAAAAAAATGCGCATCTGGGTTAATTCGTGCTGTCGCTCGGCAGAGGCTTTTGGCACGCGAAAGCCGCGCTGTTCTTGAAAATCGACCAATCCCACTGTAGAGAGCCTAAAGAGAGCCTCGCGGATCGTACTGGCAGAACAGTCAAAATCAATCCGCAAATATTCTGGGCGTAATTTTGTACTATTCTCGTAGGCTCCAGTAACCAACCCATTAAGCAAGGCCTGATAAACATCTTTTTCCTGAGGCATTTCATTTCCCGCACAAGCACGACTCAAATATCTTCACGTGGATACCCTATAAAAATAATTTCGTAAATAGATAATAATCTCGAAATTATGAAAAAATAAAATATTTTCTTGCTGAAGAATGTTTCAGCCTCTAGTCTCGTGGGTAGCGATAACACAGAGGCATCTTAAAGCCCGACCAATTTCGCTCACTAATGTCTGGGAGGACCACATGAAACTTATGAAGAAGGCAGCAACAGTTGCCACCTTAGCGGCTTTTGCTGCAACTACAGCCCTTACAGCATCTGCAGAGACCACAAATTTGCGGATCCAAACTCACTACGCACCTGAAACCGTGTCCGGTAAATTGGCGACACAGTATATGGATGACATTAGCAGAATGTCCAATGGCGAAATTCAAGTTGAGATGTTTTATTCGTCATCCGTTGTGAAATCGGTAGAAACATTTGATGCTGCAGCAACAGGTATTCTTGATTGCGACATGACCGGCGGTGGGTACCAAACGGGTAAAAACCCAGCGTTCCAGTTTGTCGGTGACATTATGGGCGGATACTCAACACCTTACCAACAGCTGAGCTGGCTATATTTTGGCGGCGGTCTGGAAGATGCGCAAGCGCTCTACAACAAATATGACATGCAGCTTGTTGGCTGGTGGGTTTATGGTCAGGAAAGCCTTGCCTCGTCGCGGCCTTTGACCGGCGTCGATTCACTGAAAGATTTCAAATTCCGCTCACCTCCGGGTATGGAAACAAAAATCTTTGCGAAACTGGGTGCCAAACCAATCGTGATGGATTTCACCGAAATCTTTACCGCGTTAGAGACCGGCATCATTGATGGTGCGGATGCCTCTGGCCTCGCAAACAATGTGGGTCTGGGTCTTTATGATCTGGTGAAACACGCAAACTTCCCTGGCTTCCACTCGATGCCATCTGACCATTTGGCGTGTAATAAATCCGTTTGGGACGCAATGCCTGAATCACACCGCACAATCATGTCGGTTGCGATGGAAGCATTGGCGCTGCGCACTGCATTGACCTTTGAAAAGAAAAATGCTTCTGCCGCGGCTCAATTGCGCGCTGAAGGCGTAACATTGCACCAGTGGTCAGCAGAAGATCTGCAAACATTCCGCGATGCGGCACAGGCAACATGGCCTGAGTTTGCAACCACACCAGAAGCAAAAGCACTGGTTGCAAGCCATATTGAATATCTGACCGAGCTTGGTCTGGTTTCAAACTAAGCTTTCTAAAGCACAAAGTTAGGAAAGCCCCTTTTTTCAGGGGCTTTCCATTTTAGACCGACTGTCAAGATCGGAGATCTTATGTCTGCCGAAACCAAAAATTTCTCACAATGGATTTACCCGCTGGCCTTTATCGCCTGCAGCGCATGGGTTATCTGGCATGGCGCTGCCTATATCATGGCATTTGGCGGATATACGGATGCTCTGGCAGCTAGATATCGTCAAATCATTATTCTTGATTATGTTATTTTACTGGCTCTTCCTGTCCTGTTCATCGCAGGCATGCTGACCGTAAGGCGCGCCAAAATGGAATATCAAGATTGGGGCATATTTGACCGGATGTCAGTTTTCATCGGCCGCGTCACCATGCTGTTAATTGTTCTGCTTGTGTCGGTTATGCTTTATGAGGTGGCCGCTCGCTACGTTTTTGAAAGCCCAACGCTTTGGGCCAATGAATTGTCATTATGGATGGCTGGATTTGTGTTTGTACTTGCCGGGCTTTATGCGATGCAGCAACGCAGTCACATCCGTATTTATCTTCTGTATGATATGATGCCGCGCGGCGTGCAAAAATTATGCGATTTAATTTCAACCGGGTTGATCGCATTGTTCGCAATGGCACTGATCTATGGTGGATACGGCGAAGCCAAAGCAAAGCTGTTAAGATGGGAAACATTTGGCACTGCCTTTGATCCCCCCATCCCAGCCACCTTAAAACCACTAACGCTTGTCGTCATCACCTTGGTGGCACTGCAAGCGATTGCCAATCTGATACGCGATTGGAACAAAGAGCCTGAAGTCCATAGTGCGGCAGATGATATTGATGCCGAGGACATTGAAAGACTTAAAAAACAAATAGGGAGCGACTGATGGATATCGGTACAATTTCATTGATATTGCTGCTGGGTTTAATGTTGCTTCTGGCAATTGGCATGCCGCTTGGCTTTGCCTCAGCCATATTGGCAGTTGCGGTTTTGGTAATGAAGTTCGAGCCAAGCCTTTTGACCGACCCTATGAGCTTTGGCGAAGGTCTTCTAACCCGAAAATTTGGAACGGGGCCGCTAAATATACTCGCCCAGAAAATATATGGGCTCTTAACGGATTACGTGCTCATATCCATCCCCCTGTTTATCTTTATGGCCGCCTTGCTGGAACGCTCGGGCATTGCAAAAGATATGTATTCATCTTTAAATGTCTGGCTGTCTCGGGTGCGCGGCGGAATTGCGATTGTGACATCTGTTATGGCCGTGATCATGGCGGCAATGTCTGGCATTATTGGCGGTGAGGTGGTTTTACTTGGCCTGATTGCCCTGCCTCAGATGCTGCGGTTGGGATATAATCAGAACCTGGCCATCGGAACAATTTGTGCCTCTGGCTCTCTGGGCACTATGATCCCGCCATCGATTGTATTGATTATTTTCGGTCTGATCACCGAAACATCCATCAAGGCGCTATTTACCGCCGCTTTCCTTCCGGGATTTATGCTGGCCTCATTTATCATCATCTACATTATCATTCGCACCCAGTTGAACCCAGACGATGCGCCTTTGCCAGAACCCGAACCGGGTGAGGCTGAAGGGCTTGAAAAATGGGCTTTGTTTGGGGCATTTTTGTCGGTTTTGCTGGCTGGGTTTTCCGCAGCATTGCTTCTGCGCGTGGTGTTTTTCACCGTAACTGGTCAAAATGCGGTCATCGAAGGCGTTGATCCGATTGCCTATGGCACGCCGGATTATATTACTTGGTTTGGCAGCATGGTTGCGATTGGATTGGGACTAATTTTTGCGGTGTTTGGTCTTGAGAGAACCAAAATCGCTTGGGATATGGGCAAAGGCCTGGTGCCGCCGATTGTCGTAATTGGGGTTGTCCTTGGATCAATTTATGGCGGCATTTCAGGGATCACCGAAGCAGCTGGCATGGGTGTGATCGCTGTATTTATTTTATCAATCCTGCGCGGAGAGGCCAGCTTTGATCTGGTCTGGGACAGCTTGATGCGCACACTGAAATCCACAGGCACAATCATCTGGGTAACCATTGGCGCTGCAACATTGGCCGGCGCTTATACAATTGCCGGCGGTCCGCAGTATGTGGCCGATCTTATCATTGGCGCTGAACTTCCAACGATGGGCATTATTTTGACCATGATGGTGATTTTACTGTTTATGGGCGCCTTTATGGATTGGGTAGGGATTGTGTTGCTCATTATCCCTGTATTCTTGCCAATCGTTCATCGGTTACCGATCGAAGAAATCGGCTTTATCGGCCAATTGGAACCTAAATATCTTTCCGTCTGGTTTGGGGTTTTGTTCTGTATGAATATGCAGGTCAGCTTTCTGTCCCCCCCCTTTGGCCCGGCGGCGTTTTATTTGAAATCTGTCGCGCCAGCGCATATCGCACTGACAGATATCTTCAAAGGTTTTCTGCCATTTATCGGCATCCAAATTTTGGCTTTGACTGTTCTTTTGATATGGCCCTCAATCATCACAATTCTCCTCTAACTTAGGATTGATCATAAGATGCTGACCAAGCTTCAGATCGCAAGTTTTAACCAAAACGGCTTTCTGAGCGCGGCTCATGCGCTCAACAATAGCCCGCTTGTGCGGATCAAAGCAGAATATACTGATCTTTTGGATCAAGTTTTTCCTTTGGCTTGGCCTACAGCTTTACCCGATACCGGAAGCCATGGCTGCAAAGATGCAAGCGGGCCGGTATGCAACTGGCTCAATTCCGTCATAAACCAAGTCAGAAAACACAATCAGATGCCCCGTCTTGTGCCTAAGGATTAACCATGGATTTTATTCGATTGGACCCGAGTGATAATGTTGTAACGGCCACGCGATCCTTAGAGTTTGGCACAGTAATAAAAAACGACGTTAAAACCACTATGCTAATCCCTTCGGGGCATAAAATTGCTACATGCGCGATCCCAAAAGGCGCGGAAATTCGCAAATATGCCCAGTTGATCGGCTATGCAGCACAGGATATATCGCCCGGCGAACATGTGCACACGCAAAACGTCGATTTTCGAAACACAAACGCCGATTACGAGTTCTCGACAGATTTGCGCCCGCTTCAACCTGTGCCAGAGGCTCAGCAGGACAGCTTTTTGGGATTTCAACGCGAAAACGGCGCGGTCGGCACGCGCAACTATATCGCTATTATCACTTCAGTAAATTGCTCGGCCACTGCGGCGCGGATGATTGCAAATGCCTTTACACCTGATGTGCTGGCTGAATTTCCCAATGTAGATGGTGTTGTTGCTTTTGTGCATGGAACAGGATGCGGAATGGCCGGCAATGGCGAGGGCTTTGAAGCCTTGCAAAGGGTGATGTGGGGCTATGCGCGCCACCCAAACCATGCGGGGGTTTTAATGGTTGGTCTGGGCTGCGAGATGAACCAAATTGATTGGTTGCTCGAAGCTTATGGGCTAAAGCAAGGGCCCCTGTTTCAAACCATGAATATTCAATCGGTTGCAGGCCTTCGGCGCACAGTCGAGCTTGGCATCGAAAAAGTCCGCGCCATGTTGCCATTGGCAAATGCCATCTCGCGGCGTCCCTGCCCCGTGTCGAAATTAAAGGTTGCTTTGCAATGCGGCGGCTCGGACGCCTGGTCGGGCATCACTGCAAATCCGGCGCTCGGCTATGCCTGTGATCTTCTTGCCGCGCAGGGCGGGACCGGCGTTTTGGCTGAAACTCCGGAAATCTACGGCGCCGAACATTTGTTAACCCGCCGCGCAATTAATCCGACAACCGGCCAGAAACTAATCGGGTTGATCCGTTGGTGGGAAGACTACACCGCGCGCAACCAAGGCAGCATGGATAACAACCCAAGCCCCGGCAACAAAAAAGGAGGCTTAACCACAATTTTGGAAAAATCACTTGGGGCGGCGTCAAAAGGCGGAACAAGTCCCTTGATGGGGGTCTATAAATATGCCGAGCAAGTTACCGCATCCGGTTTTACTTTTATGGACAGTCCGGGCTATGATCCGGCCAGCGTAACAGGACAAATCGCGGGCGGTTGTAATTTAGTCTGTTTTACCACCGGGCGTGGGTCAGCCTTTGGCTCCAAACCCGCCCCCACAATCAAAATTGCAACCAATAGCGAAATGGCGGCCCGCATGCATGAAGATATGGATATTGATGCGGGCGAAATGATGGGCGGTGGAAAAACACTCGAGGAAAAAGGTCAAGAAATTTACGATTTGTTTCTCAGCGTAGCCAGCGGCACCCACTCGAAATCAGAAGCGCAGGGGTTGGGGGATTTTGAATTTGTACCATGGCAAATTGGGGCCGTAATGTGATACAAATTCTGGTTTTAGGTGCTGGGTTAATCGGTGCAAGGCACGCCAAATCAGTGCAACAGCACCCGGCATGCACTCTTGTTGGTGTGGTCGAGCCAAACCCCGCTCTGCACAGTGATCACAGCATATCCTATTACACCGATGTGGCGGATGTCGCGCACCCTGTGCAGGCGGCGATTATTGCGACCCCGACGCATTTACATGCAGAGCACGGAATTTTTGCAGCACAGCGCGGCTGGGCTATTTTGGTTGAAAAACCCATTTCAGAAAGCTTGGAACAGGCCAAAGCATTAAGCGATGCGGTCGCCAAAACTGGGGTGGCCAGTTTGGTAGGCCATCACCGACGGTATCACGCCCATGTTCAACATCTCAAACATATGATTGCAGCAGGGGATATTGGCGATCCGATCACGGCCACTGTGATCTGGGCTGTGCGCAAACCAGATGGGTATTTTCAAGAAAACTGGCGCACAACCGGGGGAAGCCCCGTTATGATAAACCTTGTGCATGATGTTGATATTTTGCGGTATATTCTTGGCGATGTAACCGAAATACGAGCACTTGGATCAGCCCATATCCGCAACGCCGATCGGACCGAAAGCGGCGCTGCCCTTATGCGATTTGACAATGGAGCCGTCGCGGCCATCAGCTTTGCCGACACCGCGCCTAGCCCCTGGGGTTTTGAAGCCGGTACCGGTGAAAACCCCCATATCGCCGCAAGCCATCAGGATATGATGTGGATTACCGGAACAGCTGGAAGTGTGGCCTTTCCATCGATGACGACATGGAGCGGTGCGCAAGACTGGTCCGAAAGCCCAAAGCCAAAGCGTCTAGAACTTCCGGTGACTAACCCATTGGCAAAACAGCTTGATCATTTTGTCGAGGTGGTCACCCGCAAAAGCACGCCATTAATTTCGGTGTTTGACGCTGCGGAGACATTGAAAGTTACGCTACAGCTTGAGGCCCAGCTGTCTGATGAAATAAATTATGTCAAAGCGCGCATAAATAAGGAAAATCAACACGCAGTGCGTTAGGAAAAGGGAAAAATCAATGCCTGAAACTTTAAGCCCTGACCAAATAAAATTCTACCACGATAACGGTTATCTGGTTCTGGAAAACCGGATTCCCCCCGACTGGCTGACCAAAATACGCAGTGAAATTGCGCGTTTTGAAACCGAAGCATCCGAGCTTGACCATAGCAATGATCGTTTGGATTTAGAAGACAGCCACACGCGCGAAAGCCCTCGTCTTAGGCGCATCAAATTACCTCATAAAATCAGCAGCATTTTTCATTCTCTCATGCTGTCAGACCATATACTGGCCCCCGCCCGGGATTTGATTGGGCCCGATTTGCGTCTGCATACCAGTAAGTTGAATATGAAATCGGCTGGCTATGGCGCCGCGGTTGAATGGCATCAGGATTATGCATTCTACCCCCATAGCAATGATGATATATTGGCAATCGGTGTGATTATTGATGACATGCAGCCGGAAAATGGCCCTCTTATGGTCTATCCCGGAAGCCACAAAGGCCCAGTTTATGATCATCATGTGGACAGTGTTTTTGCCGGGGCAATGCTGCCCGAGGAAAATGGGCTAAATCCCAAAGATTCCGTTTCTTTGTTGGGGCCGGGCGGGTCAATTTCAATCCACCACGGACGTATCGTTCACGGCTCTTCGCTCAATACTTCGGACCGCGCAAGGCGTATCTTGTTTTATGAGATGATGGCAGCGGATGCTTTTCCTCTTATGGGATCTATGACTCGATGGGATGGGATCGAGGATTATAACACGCGGATGCTTTGCGGTGAACCAACACTGAACCCGCGTCTGAAAGACATCCCTGTGCGCATTCCGCAACCCCAACCCGATGTCCCGATTTCAATTTATGAAATCCAAAAGGGACTTAAAAAACGCGCCTTTGAAGTGATTGATGCCTCTCAAACAACAGGAACCCCAAATGTCAAAACCTAACATTGGATTTATTGGGCTTGGGTTGATGGGAGCCGCAATGGTCAGCAGACTGCAGGACCTTGGTTATTCTATGAGCATATGCGCAAATATATCGCGCACCAATATAGACGCCGCAGTGGCGCGCGGTGCGTGTGAGGTAGACACGGCCCGTCAAGTTGCAGCCGCAAGTGATATTATCATGCTGTGCATGGATACCACCGCGAGCGTGGAGGCGCGCATGCGTGGCCCAGAAGGCGTTATTTCCGGTTTAAGCGCGGGAAAAATTGTGATTGATTTTGGAACATCTCTGCCGGCCAGCACCCGCGCCTTGGGTGTCGAGGTTGCCGCGACAGGGGCCCAGTATCTAGATGCGCCTTTGGGCCGGACGCCCGCCCATGCGCGCGATGGTGCGCTGAATATTATGGCCTCGGGTGAGAAAAATGCATTTGCTGCAGCCAAGCCAGTGTTACAGGACTTGGGGGAAAATGTATTTCATCTGGGGGATTTGGGGTCAGGCCATACGATCAAACTGATCAACAATTTTTTTGGCATGACAGTCGCAAACGCCATGGCGGAAGCTTTTGCAATTGCTGATAGAACAAATATAGATCGCGATAAATTGCACGCGGTCATGGCCGCCGGTCCGCTTCACAGTGGGATGATGGATTTTGTCAAAGCCTATGCTGTGGATGGCAATCCAAACCAATTGGCCTTTACGATCAAAAATGCTGCCAAGGATGTAGGATATTACAGCCAAATGGCCGCGAGCGCCGGCGCGCCTAGCCATATGTCGCAAGGCGCGCTGGTGGCTTTGCAATCGGCAATAGAGGCCGGCAAAGGCGAAGACATGATTAGCCAAATGGTTGATTTTTTTACAACCGCGGCCGAGCGCTAAATGGCGCTTAAAGCACAAGAGATCACCGAAAACCCCGGCTTGGGGATCGCTATGATGCTTTGGGCGTATTTTATGTTTTCAGTTGTTGATACTTCGGTGAAATGGTTGCTTTTTGCAGGCCTTACTTCGTTTCAACTGGCGTTTATGCGCTATGCCACGCATTTTGTGCTCAGCTTTTATTCTATTGCGCGGGGCGGCCTTGGACGCGAACGTTTTGCAACGGACCATTTGGGGCTGGTGCTGTTTCGGGCCTTTTTGCTGGTCAGCGCCACAACCTTTAACTTTATTGTGCTGCGCTATTTATCGCTGACGGTGGTATCCGCAATTATGTTTTCGGCGCCTCTTGTTGTGTGTCTGCTGTCCTGGCCAATGCTTGGCGAACGGGTTGGGCCGTGGCGGTGGTTCGCGATTATGCTGGGTTTCTGCGGCGTTTTAATTGTTATTCGCCCCTTTGGAGAAAGCTTTCATTGGTCGGCGCTGTTGACATGCTACAATGCAGTGGGGTTGGCGCTTTATTCCATCCTGACGCGCAAATTATCTGGCATTGTCGCGACTGAAACCATGCAGTTTTATATGGGTGCCTTGGGCACAATTACGCTATTACCTCTGGCGGTTTGGACATGGGCAGCACCAAGCAGCTTATTTGAGTGGTTCTTGTTGATCACCCTTGGCGCCTGGGGCTGGGCAGGGCATGAATTGCTTACTCGGGCGCATAGCTTTGCCCCGGCCAATACATTGATGCCCTATACCTATAGTTTTATGATTTTTCTCACCATTGAAAGTTATTTGATATTCGCCGATATTCCGGATCGCTGGACTTTCATGGGGGCTTTCATCGTCGTGATTTCGGGGTTAATTATCTGGAAGCGGGCACAAATCAGGGACCAGAGCATATGAACCGATCTTTGCCATGGGGTCAGACATCTATACGGCTTTGCCCGAGCGTACAGGTTTAATTTCTTATGCCCTTCTTTGACCTGCTGCCGGCTTTAGGCTTTTTTTTGCTCAATGTCTTTGTGCCCGGCCCGAATGTTTTAAATACCATTGCAACTGCAACTGGCTCTGGGCATCGTGCCGGTCTTGCCTGCGCGCTTGCTTGTGGGCTGGGCATTTTTCTTTGGGCAAGCGCTGCGCTGTTTGGCGCTGCGGCCTTTTTTGAAAAATACCCATTGGCCAATCAAAGCCTGATTGTGCTTGGGGGGGTCTTATTGCTATATTTTTCGGTTCGATATCTGCGAAAGGCGCTCAATCCACATAGTGATCTGGTGAGCATCACAGACCAGTCATTTGCCTCTAGTTTTTGGCAGGCCTTTGTGGTGATGATGACCAACCCGAAAGTTCTGACCACATGGCTTGCTGTGATATCACTTTTTCCCATAATCACCATGGGCTTATCAAATATTTTAGGATTTACCCTCCTGTCTTCACTGGCATCATTTTCCGGCCACGCACTCTTTGCGATTTTCTTTTCTTCAAAACCAGCGGCACGGATATACCTGTCGCTTTACCGCCCAGTTAATGCTGTGGTTGGTGTCGGGTTCTGTCTTTATGGTTTTAAACTTTTGATATCCGTGACGGGATAATGAAACTAAATTCTGCCGATAAAGAAATTATTAGTTTTCAGCCGGGCAGTTTATCAACATCTAGAGCCCATTATTTTTATTGCTCGACTCCGTTATTTATTGACGTGAAATTCCACTTTGACCATCGCGCAGCATAAATTTTTGCACCTTTCCAGTTGCCGTTTTTGGCAATTCTTCGACAAAGCTTACCCATTGAGGCGTTTTAAAATGTGCCAAGTTTTCGCGAACATGGCTTTTAAGCTCATCTTCACTAACCTCTAATCCAGCCTGCATGACCACAAAAGCATGCGGGGACTCGCCCCATTTTTCATGCGGCATCCCAACAACCGCAACCTCTTGAACGGCTGTATGCGTCAGCAAGCATCCCTCGACTTCAATTGACGAGACATTTTCGCCGCCGCTGATGATCACATCTTTGAACCGGTCCCGAATTTCCACATAGCCATTGGGGTGCACCACGGCCGCATCGCCGGAATGAAACCATCCGTTTTTAATAGCGGCAGCGGTTGCTTCTGCATCATTATAATAGCCTTTCATCACCACATTTCCGCGCACGGTAATTTCCCCCAGCGTTGCACCATCATGCGCCACCTCATGGCCGCCTTCGTCGACCACCCGCAATTCGCCCGACGAGACAAGTTCGACCCCCTGACAGGCTTTAAGCGCTGCGCTTTCAGCGGCAGATAAATCGCGGTGTTCGGGGCGTGGTTCGCAAATGGCGATAAAGGGCGATGTTTCCGTCAATCCAAACACATGCGTAAGCGACCAGCCCAATTCACCCTCGACGATCTGAATAGTGGCGGCGGCCGGAGGCGCACCAGCGGTAAATACATTAACCTGCCATGATGTTTTTGCGCGCTGCTCAACCGGGGCACTGGTCAGCCCGATCAAAACCGTTGGCGCGGCACAAAACATGGTGATCTTTTCTTTTTCGATAAGCTCAAAAATACCTTGTGGCTCTACTTTCCTAAGACAGACATGCGCCATCCCGCGCGCTGTATTGATCCATGTAAACGTCCACCCGTTTGCATGAAACATTGGCAAGGTCCAAAGATAGCGATCGCCGGGCTGCAAATTGTGATGTGCCAAGGTTCCCATCACATTAAGATAGGCATTTCTATGGGTAACCATCACGCCTTTGGGACGCGCCGTTGTGCCGCTGGTATAGTTGATCGTGATCAAATCAGTCTCTTTGATGGTCACGGCAGAAAATTTGGGCGACTGTGCAGCGAGTGTCTCTTCGTAATTGATCCAGCCCTCGGTGGTGGCTTCGAGCGCAACAAAGTGCTCGACACTCACCAATTGATCGCGAATGCTGTTCACTGCCTCGATCAGATCAGAATGAACGCAGACCACTTTTGCGCCACTGTGGTTGATAATATATTCAAAGTCCTGCGGGATCAGCCGGAAATTGATCGGCACCATCACCGCGCCAATTTGCGGAACCGCATAATACCCTTCAAGATGGGCATGGGTGTTGGGAGCAATATAAGCCACCCGGTCGCCCTGCCCCACATCAAGCGATTGAAGCGCAGAAGACCAGCGATCACAGCGCTCAAGAAATCGCGCATAGGTAAAGCGCAGCGCTCCGTCCACCACCGCTTCACAATCGGGGTAAAGCCTTCGCGCTCGGCGTGCAAATTCCATTGGGCTTAGTGCGATTTCCATAATGCGGTCTCTCCTTAGGCTGAACGTATTGCTCGCCTAGGTTATCGAAAAAATACTGTGAGTGTAAATTTTTTTGCGTAGCGACTGGAAGAGGATAACCACTTTAAATGCTAAGGTTTCAAAATTAGCAGAATATTTGATCATCTCAAAATTTGCATTTGTGATAACAGTTTTAAAAGTAACATTTTATAATTAACTTTATTATTAAGTTTTTATATTTAAAATTTTGAAAACTTCTAAAATCTAATCAACCATATAGAAATATCTATCATTTTTATAGTTTTTCATCCAATGTTTTTAAAATCCTTTGCCTTGTTGATAATTTTAGTAATTACTAGTGCTAAACGGAATTTGGTGAGGGAAATACAATATGAACTTGGCCACACTTTATAAAATATTTGCCGTGCTTCACGCGGTGATGGCACTCATGATGCTCTTTGGCGGACCAATGATTTCAAACATGAATGGCTGGGATCATTCTATTGGTATTGTTACCATGGCCGAGCATCACGGCGCGGCTTTGCTCTGTGTCAGCCTCTTGTTTTGGATGTTGCCCAGATGGCTATCTGAAGAAGGCTTAAAAGATGCGACCTCTACGGCACTTTTGGTGCAGGCCATTCTTGCGGTCATGCCGATATATCATGCCGCGGTCGGCGCCATACCGGCAGATGCCAGTTTGGCAGTTATGATGATCGTGTTTCTTGGCCTGATGTACCTATTCTTTCAAGCTGCAAAAAAGGACCCGGAAACAAAGTAAAAAACCATATGTCTTAACCCCCGTAATGGTCGGTAATCACTGGATATAAAAGCATTAAAAATGATTAAATGTCCATCTTGCACAAAAGTAAACAAACCTGCGAAACGCGTAAATTTTGCAGGGGCAAAACAGATTTGCCCCTATTGCAACTTTGGTTGGATTGAACCGTCTTTGGTGCTTAAAAAGCATCGTGAAACCCGGTATTCAAGACTTTTCGATTTGCACCAACTTCTGCGGGAACGGCAGTATAAAAATCTGGAAAATAAATTTAACAACAAAATCATCTCTGCGAAAAAATATAGTGATGAGATCGCGATACTTGAAAGCCGCGATGAAAACATCGAGTTTGCGCTTGAAACGGTCTATGCCAAGTCTGTTTAGACTTAAGATTACCCGTTTATCGACCTATAGGCCTCAAAGTCAAAGTGCTTTGGCTCTGGCTTGTCCGGTTTGGCGCTGATCGAAACGGTGACATTTTCTTTGTATTTTTTATTCCGGCGCTGCTGACCTGATTTATCTGTTTTTGCCGCTGATTTAGTGCCAACCGCAAAGCTAGAAACCACAGATTGCAGCGCAAGGGTATGAGTTGGTATTTGCATCTAGACACCTCGCTCATCAGGTATGTGTCTATCTAGTTTACGGCTGATTGGCGAAAAAGTTTAAAGAGGCAGAGGTCCGCTATTCCGGCAAGGGCGCGGATCAAAATTTTGCTGTGCTGCCCAGACCCTTATGTTTAAAATACCCCCGCATCTTTGCTTTCCAAAAATTCGCTTATTAATTTAATGTGTAAAATAGCCGAGCAAGGGGATTATTTTATAATGGTTTAAATTATAATTCTAACAATATATTGTTCCCAAAGCAGTATACCGAAACCTTTACAATTCCATTTAACAGAGCGTGACCATGTCTGATAAAATCATCCGTAAAATCGCCGTTATTTTTGTCACCGACGTGGTGAGTTTCAGCAAACTCATGGAACGGGATGAAGATCAGACACTGCAGAGCTTTCGCGCCTGCAAATCCATTTTGGACAATCTATTCGAAGAGCATAGCGGCCGTATTTTCAATACAGCAGGGGATTCTGTACTCGCTGAATTTCCCAGCGCTGTTTCGGCGGTCATTTGCGCCGCCGAATTTCAAAAGCTGGTCAAAGAGCGCAATGCATCGGTAGAGCCTTTGGCGGAAATGCATTTTCGCGTGGGCTTGAATATGGGCGATGTCATCGTCGAGGGTCACAATCTATATGGCGATGGGGTCAATGTCGCCGCGCGGCTCGAAGCACTGTCGCAACCGGACGGTGTGTGCCTTTCAAAAAGCATTCATGACTTTGTCAGCCAGAAAGTCGATCTGGCATTTAAGGACCTTGGGGATCAAAAGGTCAAAAATACCATAGTGCATGCCTTTGACATGACACTTGAGGGCATGGCGGTCCGAGAATTAAAACAAACAGCAAGCGACGTAAAATCCGATGGTGGGACCCCCCCCGCCATCGCGGTTTTACCGTTCAAAAACATGAGCAACGATGAAGAACAGGAATATTTCGCCGATGGCGTGACCGAAGATATTATCGGCCACCTGTCGTTGTGGAAAACCTTTCCGGTGATTTCGCGAAACTCAAGCTTTAGCTTTAAAGATACTGCTCTGACCACTGTTGCGATTTCCGAAAAGCTTAATGTTCGCTATCTTGTGGAAGGCAGCATTCGAAAGGGCGGCAATAAAGTGCGCATCAGTGCAAGCTTGATTGATGCAGAGCAGGACAAACAAATCTGGTCAGACCGATGGGACCGGCCGATGGATGATATTTTTGATGTGCAGGATGAAATATCGCTGGCCATAGCGCGCAAGGTTAACCCAACCATCCGCAGCGAGGAACGCGCCAAAGTTCTGACCAAAACATCCACCAACGCATCAGCTTGGGATACATACCTAAGGGCTCTAGATTTATATAATAAAAGGTCTGAAACAAAAGAAATACACACGCTTTGCGATCAAGCCATCGCTATAGATAAGACCTTTATTGATCCCTATGCGCTGAAATGCAGAACCTTAATCCGTGAGCGTTATATCCCCCAAAACCGTCAATATCATGATGAAATATCAAAACAAATTTTTGAAATTTCTACCGATATTCTAAACCGCGATAAGAACAACTCGGATGCGCTTAATTGCATGTGTAGCTATTATATGTCGATCAATGATGCCACCAACGCGGCGCATTACGCCAAGCTTGCCGAAGAGGCGAACCCAAACAATGCGCAAACCGCAAATAGTCAAAGTTTAATTTCTGCACTCACCGGCGATATTGAAAGCGCCACCACCTATTTGGAAAAGGTTAAGTTTCTGGATCCTTCCGAACTGGATGAATGGCCACAATTCGAAGTCAGCCTGCTGATGGTGAACAACCGCCTGGCCGAAGCGCTTGAGCAAATTCAACGGGCAATTTCCAAAGATCCGGGCAATAATATGCTGATTGGGTTTCTGGTGGCTGTGCTGGGCAATTTAGACAGGTTGCCCGAGGCGAGAGAAAAACTCGCCCAGTTTCGTGAAATGCGCCCTGACATTACAACGCTTGAAGATTACGGCAAAGTAGTGCCCGAATTTGCCAAAGAGGTGATCCTAAAGGGCATGGCAAATGCAGGTCTCAGCTAAAGCGTTCGGGCATCTATAACGTTTTGCTTTATAATCTGTGCTGTGACAGGGGCCCAAAACGGCGCCAGACAAAAATACCGCCAGCCAATAACGCCACGCCAATTGCAAAGCCCCAAACCGCAACACCGGGAAATATTGCTTTGCTGAGCAAGCGGCCCGGCAAAAGTGTGAAAACACCCGGAATGCCCAGCGCCAGAAAATACAAGGACTGCATTTGCTGCGCATGCTCTACCCTGCGCCCCTGACGAATTAAGTGCAGTCCCCGCACCAACCCGACAAGCGTTAATATTGATAGCAAGTGGATCGGACTAAAGGGGCCCCAGACACGAAACCCAAAAATAAAAAACGAACTGAGCGCGGTCAGCGCCAAAGCCACGACCCAACTGTAGCCAAGCCAGCGATGTAGCCGGTCGCGCCGCGGGCGAAAAATTGCCACAGGGCCGATCAACAACGCATAAACCGCGCAAAGGATGTGAAACTGAATGTGCGCTGGTGCCTGTAAAAGTAAACTCATGACTTTTCTTTTATTCTTACGCCTTGAGCGTCCATGATGATTGAACCCCCGATAACTGGTAATAATTTTCAATGCACCACCACACTAAATGATCAACATAGATTGGCAACCCGCAACTTTTATCATAAAGATGCGATGCAGTGCCGCAGTCCCAAGTTTCCGCGTTGTTTAGATAAATTCTTGGGTGGGCCAGGTTAAGAAAGCCACGAGTGCCGCATGGTTGAATGGATCACCTCGGATCAATTGATAGACTATCAATACGCCATCGACTGGATGGAGGCCCGCGCCAACGATATTGCTGCGGGACGCGCAGGTGAGGCGATCTGGCTGCTTGAGCATCCGCCGCTTTATACCGCCGGCACCAGCGCCCGCGTCGAGGATCTAATCCAGCCCAACCGCTTTCCGGTCTATGCCACCCGCCGCGGCGGTCAATATACCTATCACGGCCCCGGCCAGCGGGTGGCCTATGTGCTGCTTGATCTCAACCGGCGCGGCAAAGATGTACGCGCCTTTGTCAAACAGCTTGAGCGCTGGATCATCGCCACCTTGGATCAGTTCAATGTGCGCGGCGAAACCCGTGACGGCCGTATTGGGGTTTGGGTTGAGCGGCCTGAAAAGCCGCGTCTACCTGATGGCAGCTGCGCCGAAGATAAAATCGCCGCGCTTGGCATAAGGTTGCGAAAATGGGTGTCTTTTCACGGACTTTCGATCAATGTTGAGCCGGATCTGTCGCATTTTAGCGGCATCGTGCCCTGCGGCATTGACCAACACGGGGTCACAAGTTTGGTCGATCTTGGGTTGCCGGTTAGCCTTCAAGACGTCGATATTGCCCTCAAGCAGGAATTCGGAAAAGTATTTCTGCCCCCATCCAAGGGCTAAAAATCGCCCAAACCGCGACATTTTTTCGCCCTGCGGCAAAGTCGTGCATTGCCCACAGGACCAATGCGCACTAAAAAGTCTTGCAAGAAGGCAAAGCCGCTTCGAGTCGTTTTGCCAAATGTCAACTTAATCAGGAGGCAGACATGGCAGACGCAGCCATTCAGGGCCACGAGCACGAAGATCAGCGCGGATTTTTCACCCGCTGGTTCATGTCAACCAACCATAAAGACATCGGTATTCTATACCTAATCTCTGCCGCAG
>ERZ1049444.627-NODE-627-length-31743-cov-6.517073_pt1 | contig 31743 bp, 27 predicted proteins | sample MGYA00383101_ERZ1049444 | MGnify/ENA primary metagenome ERZ1049444 (study PRJEB29581, sample SAMEA5548371) | metagenome | biome: marine; feature: coastal; material: water | depth 50 m | study: Short-term variability in the microbial, nano- and picoplankton...
TCCACTGGGTGCAACCTTGTGGTGTCATGTCACGAGGGCGAAGTGTGTCTGTCTAATCTGCGAATTCGGCACGGATGCTTGCGTTATGGGCCCCCAGGTCCGGGACTGTTTGCACAGTACCACCATCGGTGCGTACGGGTAGGGCGGCCAGATCAATTTCCGTATCGCCGATCCAAGCCTGTGATGTCCGCAGAAAAGGGTGTTGCGACAGGTCTGCGACGGAATTTAAGCGCGCATTGGCTATTTTGGCAGCGTCCAGTTTTGCGAGCACGGATGGCGTGTCTTCTCTATTAAACACCTCTGCAACGATGATGTCCAATGCGTCTCGGTTGGCATAGCGGTCGGGATTGTCTTTAAATTTTGGCTCTTGGGGTAACTCAGGCCGGCCGAGAACCTGAGTGCACAATGAGAAAAATTCACGATTGCTTTGTACCGAAATTAAGATCTGGCCCCCGTCGCGGCATTGGAAAGCGCCATAGGGGGCAATGAACGAGTGCTTCAATCCGGTACGCCCCGGAGCGCCGCCCATATAGCGATGCGCCAGCAACGGCATGTTCATCCAGTCGGCCATCACATCGAACATTGACACCTTCAGATCGATCCCTTTGCCTGTACGTGCGCGTTGCAACAGTGCGCGCAGGATCGCCGAGAACGCGGTCAAGCCGGTGGAAAGGTCGGTCAGAGATACCCCGACCCGCGCTGGCGCGTCCTGTGTGCCTGTGACCGCGCAAACGCCGCTTTCTGCCTGTACAAGAAAGTCATAGGCTTTTTTGGTCACCGCCGCCCCAGTGTCGCCATAACCGGAAATCGTGCAGGTGATTAACCCGGGATTATCGGCGCGCAGCGACGGGCCGGTGAGCCCCATACGGTCTAATGCGCCCGGCGCAAGGTTGGCGACAAAAATATCGGCATGGCGCAGGATATTGCGCAACACCTGCATATCGTCGTTGCATTTCAGATTGAGGCAAATCGATTCTTTCCCACGGTTCAACCACGCAAAGATTGCGCTTTGTCCAGCTGCGCCAGCGTCATAGCCACGAGCGAAATCGCCCTCGGGACGTTCGACCTTGATCACCCGTGCGCCGGCATCTGCCAAAAGCAAACCGCAATAGGGGGCAGAGACGGCTTGCTCAAGCGCGATTACGAGTGTGCCAGAAAGTTCGTTGTCCAGACCCATAAGGTGCCTCGTGATGTTGCGATCCTCGCTGCCAATGTTCTCATCAGAGCCGGCGCAGTGGTGGCGCGTTCGGCGCGCATTAAACAGTGCGCGCGGTCTAAAGACAATCATGTGATTATAGCTGGCGTTTTAATTTTCCAAACATCACTTAAGGCAATGAAACAGGTCGAACACCGGATTTGTTGTTCTGCTGATAATGTCTGCAGCGATAGCCCTGCTTTGGGGTTCAAATGCACGGCCGGTCCTTTTTAAGTTTACGCTGCTTGCAGCTGATCTTGAGGCACCTTTCTTTAATTCTTGCGACCTTTACTTGGTGAAAGTTGGTGACCGTACTTGGTGAAAGTTTGTGACCGTCCGTTTGCTTGCACAAGCGCGGCTGCAAAATGGTGCCAAGTCGTGGGGTGCAAGCTATTTTTGGCATGGCCATTTGAATCGGGTAAAAAATTTCATAGGGTGCCAACGGACGCATTTTGTTGCCATTACCGCGCGACTGAAGGTATCGTCTTTTCAGATTAAGGAGTATTGCCACGAATGACTGCCCCCGAAACTCTAGAGCTAAAATCAGTTGGCGCGCATGTGCTTTTGGTCACTTTGAACCGGCCTGAGGCCTCAAACGCCTTTAACACACAGATGGCTTGGGATCTGGTCGAGTTGTTTGAACGCCTTTCGGTGAGTGCCAACGGGACAAGGGTCGTGGTTCTCACGGGTGCCGGTGACAAGGCGTTCTGCGCGGGCGGCGATCTGAAAGAGCGCAAAGGCATGACCGATGAGGCTTGGCAGGCACAGCATCTGGTTTATGAGCGGATGATCCGGGCGGTCATCACCTGCCCGCTGCCGGTCATTGGCGCGATCAACGGAGCCGCCTATGGGGGGGGATGTGAACTCACCGCCGCGCTGGATTTTGTCTATGTTTCTGAAACGGCCCGTTTTGCGCAAACTGAAGTACGGATCGGAATTATCCCGGGCGCGGGTGGTACGCAGACGCTGGCGCGGGCGGTGGGCGAGCGGCGTGCCAAAGAACTGATCCTGTCCGGCAATATGTTCACGGCACAAGATGCGGTGGACTGGGGGTTGGCCAATCGCATGTGCCGCGCTGAGGATCTGATGGACTGCACATTGGCTATGGCCGAGACGATTGCGGCCAATGCCCCAATTGCGGTGCGTCAAGCCAAGCAAGCCATTCACAAGGGATTGCAAATGGGATTGATGGATGGTTTGGCTTTCGAAATCGAAGCCTATAATCGCACGGTTCCAACCGAAGATCGTCGCGAAGGTGTTCTGGCCTTTAACCAAAAGCGCAAACCCCTGTTTCAAGGGCGTTAAAGCAAGGCAAGCGGTTGACTGTCACAAAAAAGGGCCGCGCTAAGATTGGTTGTCTAAATCAAGGGCTAAGAGGTTAAAGAGGTTAAAATACCCGGTAGGTTCAGTCCGTGTTCAAGGGCGCAGGACCGGGCCGTCTGATAGCCGGCATCGGCATGGCGCATAACCCCGGTGGCGGGATCATTCCATAAAACTCGTGCAATACGACGGGCGGCATCCTCTGTCCCATCGGCACAGATAACCATGCCCGAATGTTGACTAAACCCCATCCCGACGCCACCGCCATGATGCAGCGACACCCAAGTGGCCCCGGATGCCGTGTTCAACAGCGCATTCAACAAAGGCCAGTCTGACACGGCATCAGAGCCATCTATCATGGCTTCTGTTTCACGATTGGGCGAAGCAACTGAGCCTGCGTCCAAGTGGTCGCGTCCAATAACAATAGGGGCTTTTAAGCTGCCGTCGCGTACCATTTCGTTGAACGCCAGTCCAAGTTTGTGGCGTACGCCAAGACCGACCCAGCAGATGCGCGCAGGCAACCCTTGAAAGGCGATCCTGTCCCGCGCCATATCCAGCCAATTGTGCAGGTGCCTGTCTTCGGGCAGTAACTCTTTGACCTTTTGATCGGTTTTGTAGATATCCTCGGGGTCTCCGGACAGCGCCGCCCAGCGGAACGGCCCGACACCGCGACAAAACAGCGGCCGGATATAGGCGGGCACAAACCCGGGAAAATCAAAGGCGTTTGTCAGGCCTTCTTCCAGCGCCACTTGGCGGATATTATTGCCGTAATCCAGCGTAGGAACCCCGGCTTTCCAGAAGTCAACCATCGCTGCCACCTGAATTTTCATGCTGGCGCGCGCAGCTTTTTCGACGTTTTTTGGCGCGTTTTCGCGTCCTTCGCGCCATTGTGCCATGCTCCACCCCTGCGGCAGATAGCCATTGGTTGGGTCGTGGGCGCTGGTTTGGTCGGTTACGATGTCTGGCCGAATGCCACGTCTGACCAGTTCGGGAAAGATATCGGCGGCATTGCCCAACAGCCCCACCGATTTTGCCTCACCGGCTTTGGTCCATTGCCCGATCATATCGAGGGCCTCGTCAAGTGTCTCTGCCCTCTCGTCGACGTATTTTGTGCGCAGTCGAAAATCGATACTGTCAGAATTGCATTCAACGGCCAGACAGCAGGCCCCGGCCATCACCGCGGCAAGCGGCTGTGCACCACCCATACCGCCCAAACCGCCGGTGAGAATCCATTTGCCTTTGAGGTTGCCGTCATAGTGTTGCCGACCTGCTTCGACGAAGGTTTCATAGGTCCCCTGCACGATGCCCTGACTGCCGATATAGATCCATGACCCAGCCGTCATCTGGCCGTACATCGCCAAACCCTTTTTATCGAGGAGGTTAAAGTGATCCCAATTTGCCCAATGCGGCACCAGATTGGAATTGGCAATTAACACGCGCGGAGCGTCTTTATGGGTTTGAAAGACGCCAACTGGCTTGCCTGATTGTACCAAAAGTGTCTGATCCTCTTCGAGATCTTTGAGGCTCGCAACGATTTGATCGAAATCTTTCCAAGTTCGCGCTGCGCGACCGATCCCGCCATAAACAACCAACTCATGGGGGTTTTCGGCGACGTCTGGATGCAGATTGTTCATCAGCATGCGCATCGGGGCCTCTGTCAGCCAGCTTTTGGCGGTCAGTTTGGTCCCGGTTGCGGGAAAAACATTGCGGGTATTCTTGCGGGCATCGCTCATGACAGGCCTCTTGGCGTTGGGACCAGTTTGGCCCGGGTTAAGGAGGGATGGGTCTTATTCTTGTGTCGCAGCTCAGCCGGTACGCACATGTTTCGCAAACAGGGATCTGGATGGTGTATGCTGAAACCGCGCAGACCTTGACACGGGTAAAAGGGGGGCGAAGTCATAAGGCAATATCCGGCATTTCAATCTGTGCCGCTGCGATCAGGGCACCGCTTGCAATCAACGCACGGGCCCGTTTCAGATCAGGGGCAAGATAACGATCCTCGCCCAGTGGGGCGATATCTTCGCGCAAACGGGCGACCACGCGCTGCAGGGGCTGGCTGGTTGCCAGTGGCGCACGAAAATCAATACCCTGCGCCGCACAAAGTAATTCGACGCCTAGAATATGTTCAAGGTTTTCGACCATTTGCCCCAGACGCCGCGCGCCATGGGCGGCCATGCTGACGTGATCTTCCTGATTGGCGCTGGTCGGTGTGCTGTCGGTCACGCAGGGGTTGGCGAGGTGTTTATTTTCGCTCATTAGCGCCGCTGTAGTGACTTCGGCGATCATGTACCCGCTGTTCAGGCCCGGATCAGAGGTCAGAAAGGGTGGCAGATTAAAGCTGAGAACCGGGTCGACGATCAAGGCTACGCGGCGCTGGGCGATTGCGCCAATTTCGGCGATGGCCAGCGCGATCATATCTGCGGCAAAGCCCACAGGCTCTGCATGGAAATTGCCGCCAGAAACGATCAAATCCGCATCGGTCAGAACCAGTGGGTTGTCGGTTGCTGCATTTGCCTCGGTTTGCAGGGTTTGGGCTGCCATCCGCAAAACGTCAATTGCCGCGCCCGAAACCTGTGGCTGGCAGCGGATACAATATGGATCTTGCACCCGTAGATCCCCCTCAACATGGCTGTCGCGGATTTCTGAACCCGCAAGCAACGCGCGCATCGTTTCTGCCGCCTGAATTTGGCCCCGATGCCCGCGTAACTTATGGATTTGTGGATGTAGAGGCGCGGTTGAGCCCATAATTGCATCCGTTGATAAGGCCGAGGTGACCAAGGCAGATTGGGCGCTTTGCCAGGCGCCGAACAGTCCCGCCAAAGCAAAGGCTGTTGAAAACTGCGTGCCGTTGATCAGAGCCAGCCCCTCTTTTGGGCCGAGCTGCAACGGGGTCAGACCTGCTGTTGCCAGCGCTTTGTCTCCGGGCATAATCTGGCCATTAAAATGTGCCTCGCCGGCTCCCATCATCACCGCTGCCAAATGCGCAAGCGGTGCCAGATCTCCAGAGGCCCCAACCGAACCTTGTGCCGGAATGACTGGGGTTACCGCTTTGTCGAGCATGTCCTCGAGCAGATGAACCAGATCGAGACGCACGCCCGAGGCACCGCGCCCCAGACTGAGTAGCTTCAGTGCCATCAGCAGCCGCGCATGGCGGCGCGGAATCGCCGGACCAACCCCACAGCAATGAGATAAGATTAGGTTGCGCTGCAGATTGGCGGTGTCATGTGGAGCGATCTTGACGCTGGCAAGCTTGCCAAAGCCGGTGTTGACCCCGTAAATCGCCTCAGAGCCTTCACTGGCTTTGGTGATGGCGGCCTGGGCACGCTCTATGTCTACGTAACAGGCGGGATCAAGGCGAACTGGGGCCTCTTCCCAGTAAATTTCGGCAAGATCACTCAGGGTGACGGCACCCGGTTGAAGGATCAGGCAGTTCAAAACTCACCTCCAAAAATGCGGGCATGCAGCGGGTTAAAGCCAATCCGATAGGACAACTCTGCAGGGTGCTGTACATTCCAAACCGCCAGATCGGCGCGGGCACCTGCCACGATCTGACCACAATCTTTCAGACCAAGCGCCTTTGCAGCATTGCGTGTCACGCCGCAAAGGGCCTCTTCGGGGGTCATGCGAAATAACGTGCATGCCATGTTCATTGTAAGCAAAAGCGATGTCATGGGCGATGACCCGGGATTGCAGTCGCTGGCCAGTGCGATCGGCACAGCGCAGTCGCGCAGAGTGGATATGGGGGGGGCTTGCGTTTCGCGCAACGTGTAAAAGGCGCCCGGCAAAATGACCGCAACCGTTCCAGCACGTGCCATGGCAGCGACCCCCTCGACATCCAGATATTCGATATGATCTGCCGAAAGTGCGCCGTATTGCGCTGCCATTTTTGCTCCGCCCAGATTGGATAATTGTTCAGCGTGAATTTTGACCGGTAACCCCAAGGCACGAGCTGCGTCAAAAACCCGTGCGACTTGCGCAGGTTGAAAAGCGATGCCCTCGCAAAAAGCGTCCACCGCATCGACAAGGCCCTGTGTATGTGCGAGGTGCAGCGTCGGGATGCAGACCGTATCGATATAGGTATCCTCGCGGCCGGTATATTCGGGTGGAACCGCATGGGCCCCCAGATAGGTTGTGGTGATGTGAATGCCGCGCAGTTGAGCAATCTGGCGCGCCGCACGCAGCATTTTGAGTTCGTCTTCTTGGTTTAGGCCGTAACCGGATTTAATCTCGATCGTGGACACACCCTCGGCGATCAACGCATCCACCCTCGGTAAAGCCGCGCTTACCAAGGCCTCTTGCGTTGCAGCGCGGGTGGCTTCGACCGTGGACACAATACCGCCGCCCGCGCGCGCCACCTGTTCGTAACTTGCGCCATTCAGACGCATTTCAAACTCGCGCGCACGGTTGCCCGCAAAAACTACATGGGTGTGACAGTCGATTAATGCTGGCGTAACTAACCTGCCTTCGAAATCAATGTGTTCGGCATCTTGATACTTTTGTGGTGCATCTGTGGCTTGTCCAGACCAGATAATGCGATCATTTTTTAGAACAATCACTGCGTCTTTAATCAACCCGTAGGGCGTGCCGTTTGCGAGCATCGTGGCGAGGTGACAGTTTTTTAGGACCTTGTAAGACACTGGCTCCGTTCCATAGTTAACTTGTAGATTGCAATACAGTTTGTATGCATTTATATTTATTATGTCCATTCATAATAAGGTAGCAAGATGAACATTTTTTCACGCCGGGCCAGATTGGGCAATGCTTGGGCCGTCAATGTCAGATTGCGCATTGCGCAGGGTAAGATTGCCACGATCGCCAGTGCCGCAGAGCCTCAGGCAGGCGATGTTGTCGTTGATACCCTGCTTCCGGCGCTTGCCAACCTTCACAGTCATAGTTTTCAGCGGGCTATGGCCGGTATGACGGAATACCGTGCGCAGGACCGCGAAAGCTTTTGGACGTGGCGGACATTAATGTACCGCTTTCTCGATCATCTCAGCCCTGACCATATCGCGGCCATCGCGGCTTTGACATTTATGGAAATGCAAAAGGCTGGATACGCCGCGGTTGGTGAATTTCATTACGTCCACCATCAACCTGGCGGTCAGGCGTATGATAATCCCGCGGAACTGTCTTTGCAGATTATACAGGCCGCGGCTTTGACTGGGATAGGACTGACCCATTTACCCGTTCTATATACCTATGGTGGCCTGCAGGCGCAGCCGCTGGCCGGGGGACAATTGCGCTTTGGCAATTCGGTCGACGCGTTTTGCGATATTGTTTCACTAAGCGAAAAGGCGATGGCCGCCTTGCCAGCCGACACGTGTATCGGCATTGCGCCGCATTCCCTGCGCGCCACATCCGAATCGGACCTGCGCCAGGCGTTGGACCTGCACGCCGGGATGCCGGTACACATGCATATTGCGGAACAAACTAAAGAGGTTGAAGAGGTGGCCGCAATGCGCGGTGCGCGGCCGGTTGAATGGGTGTTGGGGCAGTGTGAGGTAAATAAACAATGGTGTCTGATCCATGCCACGCATATGACTGAGAGCGAGACCGCAGCCCTTGCCAAAAGCGGTGCGGTGGCGGGGCTGTGTCCGATTACCGAAGCTAATTTGGGCGATGGCATCTTTAATGGCGCAAGTTATGTCGCGCACGGTGGCACCTTTGGGATCGGGTCAGATTCTAATGTAAATATCTCTTTGACAGAGGAACTCAGGACGTTGGAATATTCGCAACGCCTCAGAGATCGGCAGCGCAATGTGATGGTGCCTGCAGCAGGGTCGGTCGGAGATGCGCTTTATTTCGGGGCGGCAAAAGGTGGCGCGCAGGCGCTGGCTCGGGATGCCGGACGGATAGAGGTTGGTGCATTGGCAGATCTTGTTGCGATTGACACGACAGATCCCGCAATCTGCGCCCTGTCGGACCAGCAGCTTCTTGACGGGTTGGTCTTTGCTGCAAAAGATACAGTGGTGACCGACCTGTGGTCTGCCGGACGTCATCAGGTAAGAGACCGGCGTCACGTTGCTGAAGATGAAATTATCGCGGCATATCGGAAGGCGATCACCGATCTGACACGCCGCTTGGGTTAGGCTTTATCCGGTTTAGCGCGTCCAATTGCACCTGCAAGCCAAGACTTGCCTCAGGTAGTTTTAGCCGGACCTCTGCGTGGTCAATTAACGCGATACTGCCGCAATCGAGAAATGTTTCCTGAATTTCAAGTACCCCACGCAGGCAATACACAGCGTATGTTCGGTTAGGGCGCGCTGGAAGGACCGTCGTCAGACCTGCATCCAGAATCTGCACACCGGCGGCGGTCAAGCGGGGATCGTAAATCACATTAAAGTTTTGAACTGGGCCATCATAAAGTCTGCCTGTTATCGGGGTCGCGCCCGCAAAAGAAACCGGCGCGTTGCGGGCTGCATTTTGTGTCAGTTCACCGGCTTGCAACACCAGTCCCTCGCCCTCGATCACGGTCAATATGCGTGCCATTCCCGGAAATGTTGAAAAAATGCTGTCACAGGTCACCTTTGCAATACTCAATCGCCAGAAATATCCCTTTGGGCCATCTTTGCGCGCAATCTCACGCGTGGTTCCGGCGCCATTTTTCCACAGTGAGGACACAAACTCGGTCTGTGTAATTATTTTCATGGCTTGCGCCTCTCCTATCTCGTAAACTATTTGAGGTTATTAGCATAAAGTCTAGACAAATCGGAGCAGCGGCGCGTGGTTGGAACAAAAAGGATCAGTTATCAGGATATAAAAGCGCTGGCTCTGAAACGGATCAGGAATAAGACGTGGCCTCCAGGCAGTATAATGCCGGGCGAGGTGGACTTGGCTGAAGAATTCGGCTGTGCACGGGCGACCGTGAACAGAGCGATGCGGGAACTTGCTGACGAGGGTTTCATCGATCGCAAGCGCAAGGCTGGCACAAGGATCAAGTCTTCACCAACACGGCATGCAAAATTTGCCATTCCACTGATCCGGGACGAGATTGAAAATTCGGGTGAAACCTATCGCTATGCTTTGATACGGCGGGATACCCCCAAGACACCGGATTGGTTGAGGGCCCGATTGGCACTGTCGCTGCAGGCTGATATCTTACATTTGAAGTGTCTGCATTATGCCGGCAGCAAACCGTTTCAGTTCGAGGATCGATGGATCAACCTTGACGCCGTTCCCAAGGCGGCAGGGCAAAACTTTGATACTATCGGCCCCAATGAATGGCTGGTCCAAGAGGTGCCGTTTACCGAGGCCGAGCTGACCTTCTCGTCTATGAGTGCCGACCTGCAAATTTCAGAATTGTTGGGCGTGAGCGAAGGGGCGGCGCTTTTTACGATTGAGCGTATAACTTGGTTGGAAACGCAGCCGATCACATTTGCTAAACTCCATTATTTTTCGGGGTATCAAATGACCTCGCGGCTATAGGAGTTTGTGGGCGTTTAAATGTCTCCGCCAGCGCATTTTTGCGTCTATTATGAAAAAGGAATGACGGGTCTTAAGATGATGAAAAACCTTCCATTCACGGCGCTTCGGACGCTGGAATCTGTGGTCCGGTTACATGGATTTGGTCGCGCAGCGGAAGAACTTAACGTCACCCAAAGCGCGGTCAGCCAGCAGATACGGGCGTTGGAAGACTGGACCGGGCACAAATTGTTGTTTCGCGGGAGCGGCAAGACGATGCCCACGGACGTCGGGCTGCGGCTTGCGGCGGCTGTGCTGCAGGGTTTTGGTGTGGTTGAGACGGTCTGTGACGATTTACGTGACCGCCGAATGGATGCAAAACGCGGCCTTGCTTTGGCCTCTCCACCCGGATTCGGTTATATTTGGCTCTTGCCGCGTTTGATAAATTTTGACGAAAGGTTTCCCGAGACGCCGGTGTCTTTGTCCACGGATGTCTATCTGCAGGATTGCAATGCCAATCAGGCAGATGTGATGATCTATTACGGTCTGGGAGGCTTTCCCGGATTGCACGCAGAGCTTTTAATGCAAGAAGCCATTTCTCCGGTTTGCGCACCCGAGGTTGCCAAAACTCTTGGCTCGATTGCCGATTTGGAACACCATACAATTCTAAGAGATGCGCTACAGAATGTTGGCAGTCCGCCCAGTTGGGAGTTTTGGGCAGAAGAAGCAGGTTTCACTCTGCCGCAACTGCCCTTAAGCCGGCAATTTGGGCAAGCCAATATGGTGATACAAGCCGCCATTCAGGGATTGGGTGTCGCGATGGGCCGCGGGCCTCTCGTGGCGGATGCTATTGCACAAGGATTGCTGGTCTGCCCGTTTGAAAACGTTGTCGCGTCGCAATTTTCTTATTGGTTGGTTTGCCGGCACGACGCGTTAAAATCTCAAAAAGTTCGACTATTTTGCGAATGGCTGCACGAACAAACGGCCGCCCAAGACGCCGAAAGTCTACGGGGTAATACGGTTCCGACGCACTAGAGATCTGCTGCGGCTGACTTGATCTCAGGCGGTGAACTCATCGTAGGCTTCAAGTGCCTTTGCGCCAAAAGCGATTGAGGGGCCGCCGCCCATAAAGGCGATCATTTCCAAGGCTTCACAGAACTCCTCGCGGGTCGTTTCCAACCGGACCAATGATTTGACATGAAATCCGATGCAGCTTTCACAGCGTGTGGAAATGGCAATCCCAAGCGCAATCAGCTCTTTGGTTTTCTCATCCAAGGCGCCGTTCTTTTTTGCAGCTTTTCCCATGAGGTTAAACCCGGCGAAAGTTTCGGGTGCTTCTTTTTGCAGCTTGCCCATGCGCTGCATTGTATCGTTTAGAAATGTCGTCCAGTTCATTTTTGGCCTTTCTTTTTATGCGTCCGGTTTGAAACTCGATTTCAGACCTTGCAGATCTGCCACCCTGTCCAATTCAGTCTTATTTGAAAAAGGACAGGATCACAATTTTTGGGCATTGAAAATAACCCTTTGGCCGGGGTGGGGCTTGCTATTGGGTCATTGAAATCCGAGTTTGGTTCAAGCCAAAGTTGCAGCTCAACAGTTTTGTCAAACGCTGCAGAGAAACCCCGCCACCCCAATAATCCATAAAAAGCTAAACACTGAATTTGGATGTCTCAGGTCCCCTGTATTCGAAGTAAACACTGCGATGGGGTGATCTTTATTCATGCGCCTTGATCAGGGTTTCAAGGACGGCTGTTTAAATGACAGTTCGATCAAAATAATCCGCGCAATTCTATTATGCTGGCAATGGGGTAAGGTGCGCCGTTATCTATATATTGGCCATGTGAAAAGAGGCATAAAACACAGCCGCGATGCGATTGGCGCTGTATTCTTCGTTTGGTAAAGAGACATTGCTGAAATTTAAGGACCGGGGCGTAAGGGTGGCCATGCAAAGGATATGTTGTGCCGTTCGAATGTTTTTTAATGCGAATGTTGTACAGCCTTGCTATCCGCCTTAGGCTCATGTTTGTTGGGTGTGGAACATTTTCTGTCGTTTCAGCCCAGTGATATCAGTATGAGGTGCAGTCCTCAGAGGTATTTGGCTTTTGCGCCGCGCAGATACAGATTTGAAATTATGAGGATCGTCAGGGTACTACCGCTTTGAAAACTGGACAGATCGTTGAAGATATCCGTCGCTTGATTCGTGGTGAACGATTCCAAAATCCCCAATGAGAGGAAGACCATGCCTGAGAATAATATCCGTATTGAAATGGTGCTGAGTTGCCAAGCGCTTGATCGCTCTGGCTTGAATCGAGGGGCGTCCGGCAATCTGTCAGTGCGTGACGGGACGGATATGCTGATCACCCCCTCGGCGGTGGCCTATGATGAGATTGCCCCTGAGATGATGGCGCGGATGCCGCTGGCCGCTGACGATGATGCGTATGAGGGGCCTAAAAAACCCTCAAGCGAGTGGCGGTTTCATCGTGACATTCTCATGGCACGACCTGATGTCAATGCGGTTGTCCACACTCATGCGCCTTTCTGTACAATCCTATCGATTGCCCGCAAACCGATCCCAGCGATTCATTATATGATGGCCGCTTTTGGGGGTACGGATGTGCGTGTTGCGGACTATGCGCGTTATGGCACTGCTGCCCTGTCGGGGCATGTCATTCGTGCGATGGAAGGGCGCAATGGCTGTTTGATGGCAAATCATGGCATGCTCGTGGCCGCGGCTGATTTGACACGGGCCGTTTGGTTGGCTGAAGAGCTGGAAGCGCTGGCGCATCAGTATTATCACGCGCTTGCCATTGGTGGTGGGCATGTCCTGACAGATGGGCAGATTGCAGAAACACTTAAGGGATTTGCGTCTTACGGTGTTCAGGCCAAAAGACCCTCTGAGGATTGAGCTGCTTGCCCTTTTATTGTTCAAGGAAAGGTCAATCGCGCTTTGCACCGCTTAATTGTTTGTCAAATATCTTCAAAACTGAACACTTCGTCTCAAAGACTAACGTGTTGTTTTAGGTATTGCTGTGAAGTCGCAGCAAGATAATCGGACAAGCCATGTATGACCTTGGAGGCTCATGCCCCTTGCTGCCCGATGCAGATTTGAGAGCTTTATAATCCAAATGAACCACGCGGCGAGAGACCGCATGGTTATGGTATAAAAATGTAAGAAATGCGCTGGGCTGGAAACATTTCATTTTATATTATTTGGGCACTGTCGGTCAGATAATACCGCGAAGGGTGGGGCGCAATCTGTGCGTGATCACACCTAACATCTCCCGCGCTTTACGGGACTTCTTGTCTATACCGCATTAATGGGATCAAGTGAGCGGAATCGGATATGCTTTTTGTTGGGCATCCAAAACGGCTGCCTCCCCGGTGGGGTGGTCGTGGAAAAAGGGGGGGTGCCTTGCATGCTTGAGCTATTTGCCTTCGTCGCACGGCACGGACGCTATGCATTGGCCGGCGGCTTGCTGGCGGGTTTTCTGCTGCCAGACATAGCGCAGAATTTGCGTCCTTTCTTGCCGCAAATGATTTTGTTTTTATTGTTTCTAACGGCTTTTAGAATTGGCGCGAAAGCCACGCTTTTGGGGTTAAGAAACAGTTTTGTGGCTCTAAAAGTTGCGCTGATTTTCCAGCTGGTTTTGCCGCTCGTTGCGCTTGCGGTCTTTATCCCCTTAGGGCTTTCCCATACGACCTTTGCGATCGTGATCGTGCTGATGCTGGCTGCGCCCTCAGTGACGGCCACACCCAATATCACCTTGTTGTTGGGGCATGATCCCGAACCGGCGTTTCGACTGCTGATTGTTGGAACCGCGATCTTGCCCCTGACGATTATCCCGATTTTTTGGCTATCCCCGGCTTTGGGGCATCTCGGCGACGTTTTTACGGTTGCGGTTAAATTATTGATGGCAATTTGGTGTGTGGTTATGTTTGCCTTTGCATTGCGCCGCGTGACCTTTCGAACCCTGAATACGCGCCAGACTGAAGCACTTGACGGGTTTACATCACTGGTTTTGGCCACCGTAGTGATTGGCCTGATGTCAGCGGTGGGTCCAGCCCTGCAAACGGCACCGCTGGTGGTATTCCAATGGGTTTTGGTGGCTGTTATTGCCAATATGGGCGCGCAAATCCTGGCGTTCCTGGCCTTTCGAAAACTGGGATGGGGCACCGTTGCAGTACCGTTCGCTGTGGTCGCGGGAAATCGTAATTTTGCACTTTTTCTTATCGCATTACCGGCGGCAACAACCGATCCCTTGCTGATATTTTTAGGCTGCTATCAGGTCCCAATGTATCTGACAGCACTTGTGATGCGGCGCATCTTCAATACGCCAAACTCTGCGTCGCATACCCATTGATGCGGGCTTGGGATTCTTTGATAACGTGTGGGGACACCTGCAGTGAAAGATGGCTGAGCAAAGTTTTCAGAGAAATGTTTGCACAACGCTAGACTTGTGGTGATCACGCTGGTTTGATGTGGACATTATGATCCACAGGAGGCGCCGATGACCGAAAATAAGCTGGTTTTTTTAACGGCATCAGAAATTCGGTTTGGGCGGGGTAAAGCCTGTGAGGTTGCGGTGGCGGCCAAGGCCTTCGGCGCGCGGGTGATGTTGGTCAATGGTTTGACAGCTGCGCGCTCCAACTGGTTGGCCGATCAATTGACCCCCGTTGCCCGTTTTTCGGTTGGGCACGAACCGGATATTGCGATGATTGAGGCGGGTGTCGCTGCGGCACGGGCTGCAAAAGCACAGGTTATCGTCGCAATGGGCGGCGGCGCGGTCATTGATGCAGGCAAGGCGATTGCAGCACTTGTGCCGGCCCGTCTGCCGATGATGGATCACCTTGAGGTGGTGGGCCGGGGTTTGCCGCTTGGGGCAGATCCACTGCATTTTATCGCTGTTCCCACAACTGCCGGGACAGGCGCTGAGGTGACAAAAAATGCTGTGATTGGCGTGCCATCTGCGCGGCGAAAAGTCTCGCTGCGCGATAATAGAATGTTGCCAGATGTGGCGATCATTGATCCCGCACTGACCGATGGGACGCCAAAACCGGTGACGCTTGCCAGCGGGTTGGACGCGGTCACGCAGGTTATAGAGCCCTATGTGTGCACCAAGGCAAATAGATTGACCGATGCGCTGTGCCGCGATGCTATCCCTCTGGGTTTAGCCGCTTTGGTTCGGTTGATGGAGACAGAGGACACAGCGGCGCGGGATGATCTTGCTTGGGTGTCGCTCTGTGGTGGGCTCGCACTGGCAAATGCCGGTCTTGGTGCGGTGCATGGATTGGCGGGTCCCATAGGCGGGGCGGCGTCTGCGCCGCATGGGGCTGTATGCGGTGCGCTGTTACCGCCTGTGCTTGCCGCGAATGCAAAGCTTGCCACAGACGTGGCCGCAGCGCGCATAACCGAGGTTCAAAACTGGATTTCGCACGCCTTTGGTGTTGAAACCGAACAGGCCACGACTGCCTTGCAAAATTGGTCCCAGCACCACGGCTTGCCGCGGTTATCCCAGATGGGGTTGCAGGAAGATGAGTTGCAAAGTATTGCTCAAGCCAGCCTTGAATCTTCGTCAATGCGGGGCAACCCGGTTGCTTTGACCGAGCGCGCGCTGATTGATATTCTATATGCGGCCTACTAGCCGGTTTGGTGCGGTTTGGAAGTGCTGTGGATACGTATCAGGCCGACCACATATCAATTAGGTATTGGTAGGTCAGAGCCTACCTTTGAACACATCGCCTGTTAGTCTTTTCAAAGACATATTAGACGCCTGGTTTTCGATTGGACCAGACATTTAGCGGCAAATTTGCTGAAAACATATTTCAATCCCTGTTCGTGGCGTGCCCTTTTGACTGTGTTATGCGATTTTGCTGATTTGGTTGATGGTCGATTTTCGTGACTGGACGGGTCCAATGACTTGGATTGGCTTTAAAAGGTTGCTTGTAAGCGGTGAAACCTTTCTCATACTATTTGGGGGTGTTTGTACATTTGCAGCGCGGGCAGGCGCAGGTATGAAAGTGCCTGGCAACCGGACCACGCGCGAGTAAGATATGCGTTGCTTGATGCGGTTCTGCCCGATGGTTGAGACTACATTTTGCGCAAACATTGGGCTTTACAGCTCAACAAGCATCATCCTAGGTTGGGTTTTAACACGATTAATGCGAGCAGAAATTTGGAACGACGCAAACTTAAATCCTGGGCCGAAGTCGCGTCGCGCCTTGTGGCGGTGGCCACTGGCAAAGAGGCTGCGGATTTGGTTATCCAAGAGTGCGAGCTGGTTAATGTCCAGACCCGTGAGATATTGTCGGGTTGGCAGGTTGCGGTCACCGAAGGACGCTTTGCCTATGTCGGGCCGGATGCGTCTCACTGCATTGGGCCTGCTACTCAGCGCGTGGATGGTGGGGGGCGGTACCTGATCCCCGGTCTGTGCGACGGGCATATGCATATCGAAAGTGGCATGCTGATCCCGGCAGAATTTGCCGCAGCGGTCATTCCGCATGGCACCACCACAATGTTTACCGATCCCCATGAAATCGCAAATGTGCTGGGTTTGGATGGCGTGCGCATGATGCATGACGAGGCGTTGCTGCAACCGATTAATATTTATACTCAAATGCCGTCTTGTGCGCCGTCTGCCCCTGGTTTGGAAACCACCGGATTTGAAATTACGCCCGCGCATGTAACAGAAGCGATGGGTTGGCCCGGCGTTATTGGTCTGGGTGAAATGATGAACTATCCCGGTGTGATAGAAGGCGATACCAAAATGTTGGCTGAGATTGCGGCTACGATGGAGGCTGGCAAGGTAGTTGGCGGCCATTATGCCGCGTCCGACAGGGGGGTAGCATTTCACGCCTATGCAGCAGGTGGTCCCGCAGATGACCATGAGGGCACCGCCGAAGCAGATGCAATATTGCGCGCCCGTATGGGTATGCGGTCAATGATGCGGCTCGGCTCGGCTTGGTATGATGTGCAAAGCCAGATTACCGCGATCACGCAAAAAGGCCTTGATCCACGTAATTTTATTTTATGCACTGATGATTGCCATTCGGTCACGCTGGTACATGAGGGCCATATGGACCGCGTAGTGCGTCACGCGATCGACTGTGGCTGTGATCCATTGATTGCGCTGCAGATGGCCACGATTAATACGGCCAGTCATTTCGGATTGGAGCGTGAATTGGGCAGTATTGCCCCGGGCCGGCGCGCGGATATGATTTTGACCGGTGATCTTGTCTCATTGCCTATCGAAGTGGTCTATGCCCGTGGCAACAAGGTTGCCGAAAACGGTAGGCTGACCACAGATTGTCCGCATTATAAGTGGCCGAAAGCGTCTAAAAATACCGTGCACCTCGGTAAGGTTTTGGCACAAACCGATTTTGAAATCCCCGCGCCTAAACAGGCGCAGACAGTAACTGCAAAAGTTATTGGTGTTGTGGAGAATCAGGCCCCGACAAAAGCGCTGAACGCCGATTTGCCTGTGGTCAACGGGCTGGTGGAACCCAATAAAGACATTTGTCAGATTGCGCTGGTCGAACGGCACCGGGGCACCGGGGCGGTGACCAATGCGTTTGTGTCGGGCTTTGGGTATCAAGGCCCTATGGCTATTGCCTCCACGGTCGCGCATGACAGCCATCATATGATCGTGGTCGGGACAGATCGGGTGATGATGGCGGCGGCGGCAAATCGTCTTGGTGCTATAGGAGGCGGTGTTACCGTTTGGAAAGATGGCCACGAAATAGGGGTGGTTGAGTTGCCAATTGCCGGGTTGATGTCGGACCGCCCTGCTGCAGAAGTCGCGGCGGCGGCGCAGACGATCTTACAGGCGATGCAGGCCTGTGGCTGTTCGTTGAACAACGCCTTTATGCAACATTCGCTGTTGGCGCTTGTTGTCATTCCTGAGCTGCGTATTTCCGACTTGGGTTTGGTCGACGTCACCAAATTTGCAATAACGGATTTGATCGAGGCGGCGGAACAAAAATGAGAGGTCAAACAGGCTGCCGGCTTTAGCGACCCCGAAGACAACCACAACATACGCGTTACATCGGGTGCCCTGGCCACAAGTGGTCGGTCGGATGTCCTAACAGGGCCGGATGGTCAACTACGCGCATAGGGGCGGCGGCTCTTTGTGTGGGGGTTTTCGGATTTGAAAATCCATCAGACAACAATTTGCTATTGTCGGGCTGTTTAACGATGATAGTTATAGGGTTCGGTTTGCATAATACCTTATCTTTCCGCCATGTAATAAGGAGATACTATGGACCCGAATTTTTGGCATAAGCGTTGGGAAAAAAACGAAATTGGCTTTCATCAAAGCGAGGTGAACGCTCTGCTAAGCGATCATTTCCTTGGGCTGTCATTGCCGCGAACCAGCCGTATTTTTGTCCCCTTGTGCGGCAAGACCCGCGATATCGCTTGGCTGCTTTCGCAAGGTTACCGTGTTGTTGGCGTCGAACTGAGTAAACTTGCGGTCGAACAGTTGTTTGCCGATCTCGGCGTTGCCCCTGAAATCTCAAATCAGGGAGAGTTGTTGCGTTATAGCGCGCCGGACCTTGAGATTTTTGTGGGTGATATCTTTGAGTTGTCGGGCGATTTGCTCGGTGGTGTTGACGCGATTTATGATCGTGCGGCTCTGGTGGCGCTTCCGACAGAACTGCGAGGGCGCTATGGGGCGCATGTGGCGGCTATCACGCAAATGGCCCCACAATTCCTGATTTGCTTTGAATATGATCAGGCTGTGATGAAAGGTCCGCCCTTTTCCATTGATCGTCACAAGGTGCATGACGTGTACGGGATGCAGTATCAGATAGAGCCAATCGCCAATCGTGATGTTGCGGGTGGGTTGAAAGGCAAATGCCCCGCGCAAGAAGTCGTTTGGCATTTGGTCAAGACGCAGAGTTGAGACAGACATGTTGCTTTTCTTGGGGCAGGTTAAGGTAGATAACCCTCAGGGGTAACCGAAGATGTTGCTAAAATGACGGGCTTGGCGTTCAGGGGAGGGCTTGAACACTCTTGTCTGATTTGGTGCAGCCCAGTGAACCTGACCGACTTGTATCTGTTTGTGCCGTCCAAAGCTATGGGTTGGGTGTATGGATGGGCTATGAATGAACTTGTTATTTCAGGTCTATTTGCTATCGATACGGCGCCATGTTGTTTTGGAAGGCTGTTGAGTTTGACAAAGTGCGTTTTTATGACAACCAAGTTTGATGGTTTTGATCTCGAGTCGGCTGTGTTTCTGCTGAATCGCAAGCTGTGGCTGCTTTGTAACATCGAGCGAACACGTCAGTCGGAGACGGGTCAATGACATTGCATTGGACAGATGCGCTTGCCCAACATTGGGGGATACAGGCCAGGCTGACGCAGTTGGCGGGCGAGTATGATTTGAATTTTCTCGCTGAAACCCTTGCCGGAGAGGGATACATTCTAAAAGTGATGCGCCCCGGCTGTAATCGTGAACTTATCGAAATGCAGGTGTCGGCGCTGGCCCATGTGCGCGATCAGCCGCTGGCGGATTTATACCCGGAGGTGATTGCGACACTGCAAGGGGTGGCATGTGTAAGCTGTCTTGATACGGATGGCAAACCACGTCTGCTGTGGCTGTTAAGTCGACTACCAGGGCGGAGTTATGCCCAAAGCGCGCCAAAAACCCGCGCATTGGCTGGTGATCTTGGCCGGGCCGTTGGCGCAACGGACCGAGTGTTTGAAACTTTTCGTCACCCGGCGCTGGAGCGGGATTTTAAATGGCACCTGATGCAGGCGCTGTGGATAAAGCCAGAGTTAGGGGTTATTTCTGACCCTGACAGACGGCAGCTATTACAAGACATCGTGGCGGATTTTAGCGGGGTCTTGGGGCAGTTGCAAAACCTGCCAACCCAGGCAGTGCACAATGATATCAATGACTACAATATATTGGTCTCGGATGAGTTCTGCGCCCCGCGCCGTATTACCGGTTTGATTGATCTGGGCGATATGTGCATCGCACCGCGGATTTGTGATCTGGCAATTGCTGCGGCTTATGTGGTGCTGGAACGGTCAGATCCTGAAGAGGCGCTTGAAGCACTTGTCGCGGGATATCACGCAGAAAACCCGCTTTTGTCGGTGGAACTTGATGTGCTGTGGCCTTTGTTGCAAATGCGTCTCGCCGTCAGTGTGGTTAATTCAACGCTGATGGCTCAAGCTCATCCCGATGACCCATATGTGGTTATTTCGCAAGCGCCCGCTTGGCAGTTTCTTGAAAATAACAATCTGCATCCGGGCCTGTTAAACGCGCGTCTGCGCGTGGCCTGTGGTCTGCCGGTGACCTCTTCTGCACCTGCTATAGAGAAATATTTAGATCAGATGCGGGGCCATTTTGCGCCGCTGATGGGGGTGGACTTAGATCACGCGCCAATGGGATCACTTTCGGTCGAGGCCTCTTGCTGGCCGCAAAATCCTTTTGATTTGCCTGCCGCAGAGGCCGCCCGTGTCGGTCAAGAGTTTGCGGATAACACTCCGGTCTGGCTGGGATATTATAACGAGCCGCGCCTGATCTATACTGCGCCGGCGTTTCGCAAAGGCAGGTGGCTGGCCTCGGATCGCCGCACCGTACATCTTGGCATTGATATATTCGCGGCGCAGGGCGGTTGGGTGCATGCGCCCCTCACGGGACGGGTGCATGTTGTTGAAAACCGTACCGCGCCGCTGGATTATGGCGGAGTGGTTATTCTGGCGCATGACACGCCGGATGATCAGACGTTTTATACGCTTTACGGTCATCTCAATCCCGAGGTTTGCGAAAAACTGGCAATCGGACAATTGGTGCAAACCGGCGAGGCCTTTTGTCGTCTGGGGGATATCACCCAAAATGGTGGCTGGGCGCCGCACCTGCATTTTCAACTGGCCCTGACAATTGATGGCATTGGTGAGGATTGGCCGGGTGTTGCGGATCCCGATGCGCGGCACTTCTGGACCCAGCTTTGCCCAAATCCAGCCGCGCTGCTTAATTTGCCAGACGATAAAACCGCCTATGTGCCAACCGATAAGGCGCAGGTACTGGCTGACAGGCGGGCGCAATTTGGCGATAATCTGGCGCTCAGTTACGCGGAACCGGTGATGTTTCTGCGCGGCTGGAAACATCATTTGTTTGATGAATGGGGGCGGCCCTATCTCGACGCTTATAACAATGTTCCTCATGTCGGTCACGCCCACCCACGCGTTCAGGCGGTCGCGGCAGATCAGTTAAAGCGGATGAATTCCAATACCCGATATCTGCACCCTGCGCGCACGGCGTTTGCAGAGAAAATCTTGTCGAAATTTCCGCCATCTTTTGAGGTGTGTTACTTTGTCAACTCGGGCAGTGAGGCCAACGAATTGGCCTTGAGGCTTGCACGGGCGCATACATCTGCCAAAGGTATTGTCACACCGGATCATGGGTATCACGGCAATACCACCGGAGCGGTTGAGATATCAGCTTACAAGTTCAATGCGGCTGGTGGCATTGGACAGGTCGATTGGGTAGAACTGGTCGATGTGGCTGATGACTATCGTGGCCGATTTGGACGTGACGATGCACAGCGGGCGCAAAACTATGCAGATCAGGTTGATCATGCCATCGCGCGGCTTGGCGCCAAAAATATCCCACTGGGGGGCTTCATTGCTGAAACTTTTCCTTCTGTAGGCGGGCAGATTATTCCGCCTAAGGGCTATTTGCGCGCTGTCTACGGTAAAATTCGTGCGGCGGGTGGGCTGTGTATCGCCGATGAGGTGCAAACCGGTCTTGGGCGTCTAGGCGATTATTACTTTGGGTTTGAACATCAAGATGTGGTGCCTGACGTGGTGGTTCTGGGCAAACCGATCGGCAATGGGCATCCCATCGGTGTTGTTGTTACCACACGGGCCATAGCCGATAGCTTTGCCAAGGGACCGGAATTTTTCTCAACGTTTGGGGGTTCTGTGCTTTCGTGCCGGATTGGCAAAGAAGTTTTGGATATTGTCGATGATGAAGAGCTGCAAAACAACGCACAGGTCATGGGTGAGCGGTTGCTGGCTGGACTGTACCGTCTGCAAGACAAACATGCGTTTATCGGCGATGTGCGCGGTATGGGGTTGTTTATCGGATTGGAACTTGTGACCGATAAGGTCAGCAAAACTGAGGCGACAAACCTCGCCAGCTATGTTAAAAATCGCATGCGGGCCCACCGCATTTTGTTGGGCAGTGAAGGCCCAAAAGACAATATTTTGAAAATCCGCCCTCCGCTGACGATTGGTGCAGATGACGTCGACATGATCCTCATGGTTCTGGATGACATTCTGACAGAGGCCGTCTGACAGCCAAATAAACAGAGGTGGCTGAGGGCAGGCGGCCTGTTTAAGGTTTGTGGGCTTTGAAAGGGGTTTTCCGATTGGGATAGCAGGTGGTGCAAATTTCGCAGACACGACCGTCACAACCCCGTGCCGAGCAGAATTCGCGACCATAGAAAATAATCTGTAAATGCAGTTTATTCCACGCTTCTCTGGGGAAGACTTTTTTTAGATCGCGCTCGGTCTGGGTAACGTTCTTGCCCTTGGTCAACCCCCAGCGTTGCGCGAGGCGATGAATATGCGTATCCACCGGAAAAGCTGGCTGGCCAAAGCCCTGAGACATCACCACACTGGCAGTTTTATGGCCCACACCAGGCAGCGTTTCCAATGCGGCAAGATTATTGGGCACCTCGCCGTCGTATTGTTCGACCAATATCGTTGACAGCATAGAGATGGCCTTGGATTTCTGAGGCGCAAGACCGCAGGGGCGGACTATTCTATAAATAGCCTCTCGCGGCACGTGCTGCATCTCAGCGGCGTTATCTGCGAGGGCAAACAAGGCGGGTGTGACCTGATTGACGCGCTCATCTGTGCATTGTGCGCTGAGCAAGACTGCCACCAACAGCTCAAAAATATTATTGTGATCCAAAGGCACCGGTGTTTCGGGGTAAAGCTGTTCGAGCCGTTGCATTACAAAACTGGCGCGTTCGTGTTTTAGCATAGGATCTGTCACTCCAGCATTTCAAAAATCTTTTTAATCAGTCGCATGTTGGGCGACCATGACAGCCTTTTTCAAGAGTGCAACTCTGACTTGGTTTGAACCGGCCAGATAATGCTGGACTGCGACCTTGGAACCGAGTGCGCGGTCGAAAGATGCAAGCTGATGCCGACTTTGTTAAAAAAGGCATCAGCCCTCGCACTGTTCAATTCGTTGGTCACTTAATGTGAAATGCCCTGCTAACAGATGATGTGGAGCAGCAATTTTCTGTCAAAATACATACGACATTTTAAAGCCCAATTGCGTTGGTGCGTCTTGTTGATCAAAACCGGATTGAAGGCTGATATCAAGCGATAACTGGCTGCGTCCGGTGCGCTCAATGGGCAGGCTGGCACTTGCGAAAAAAACCATATTTTCCAAATAATCTGAGGTTTTAAAACCACTATAGCGTTTCTTGGCATAATGCATCGTACCGTCAGGACTGCGACCCGTTGCGGCCATTAAGGTAAGCTCCCCTGCGACCATTGATCCAGGGTCAGAAACGCCTATGCTCAGGCGGTGTCCATTATGGGCTAAGAGTTCCACACCCAGTGTGTGGCTTCTATAGACTGCGGATGTGAGACCAAAAGACTGAGGCGTAGGATTTATATCAGCAAGATTATACCGTGCCATATTGGCGAAAATCTCGATATTTTCTCTGTACTGATGCCGCAATCCAAAACTGACGGTGGTGCTGAGACCGGGAGCGGTGACATTGCCCGAACCCGTGGTGATCAATTTGAGCGGTAGCGCCCATCGGGAAATGGTTGCGTGCAATTTGAGATGCGGAGTTGCTTGCATGGAAAGGGTTGCGCCATGGCCTGAATCGGAGCCATCCGTCTGGTTGGTCAGTTGAAAAAAGGTCTCGAAAGACAATTGCCCAGAAATCTGTGCGTTAAGTTTGAATTGATGGGAGCTGGTCTTGTCGAACAAGTCCGGCTGCCCAATCAATCCTACCTTTTCATCCCAGAACCCGCGCCCAATCAACGTGCTGCTCAATCCCTCTTGTGTCAGGCTCAGCCGAGCGTCGCTGTTCTGGCTGAAGGTGAGTGAGCCAATGGTATAATCTTGGTGGCCCGGGTTTCCACTTTGGCTTTTGGGGGTGGCATATCCTAGTACCCGGCGTGGTTCTGATACAGGTGATTGTGGAAAGATTTCATCGCCGAGGACTTCAAAATTGGCCCCGTCAAACCTATCAAAGGCGATAAAGCTGTCTGTTAATATCTGACGCGTTACGGCGGACGGAAGTCCCAGAGGCAACCGGAGCCTTTGCTGGGTGATATCAATTCCAGAGCCTTCGTCGAAGAAATTTTGCCCAGTGGCGAGGGTGAGTGTGCCGATTTGGGAACTGGCTTTGGTTTGATTGATCAAACCGTGGCCAAAGATCGCTCGCATGACTTGCATTCCATGGGTTTCGACGGTTTCTCCATTTTTACCCTTCAAACCTGCAACAGATGCGGTTCGCTTTATTCTTGCGGTGATGGCGCTGGCACTCAAGCTTGGGAATTTTTGCATCAAAACAGCTGCTATCCCAGAGACATGCGGTGCCGCCATTGAGGTTCCGCTATAGGTGATGTGCCTGTTGCTGGTGTTGGCCATTGCGGCTTTTACCGAACTGCCGGGTGCGGTGACACAGAATGCTTGAGCAACCCCGCATCGGTTAGTGTAATATGCTTCTGTGTTGGTGTCGTTAATCGCGACAACCGTGAGCCAACTGCCTGCAAGTTCGGAGGCATGATAGGGTAAGCCCCCCCAAATATCCACCTGGTCTCGGCGTTCGTTTCCTGCTGCATAGACAAATAGTATGCCGTTTTTTTGTGCCGCCTTGGCCGCTGCGATGCTGTTTTATAGTAGAGGTTGACCTGATTAGCGGTGAGGCTTGTCACCGATGTTTCGCTGCCCCAGCTGTTATTGATAATGTCAATATTGTCAGTGATAGCTTGGCGAAATACGGTGGCAACCTGTCGGTCAGAGGCCAGTCCCGGAAGATAACCCTCACTGTTATTTGGCCCGACTCGATAATCGTACAGGCTGGCGTCATATGCGACGCCACGCATACCAAACGCGTTGCGGTTGGCGCCAATAATAGAGGCCACATGTGTGCCGTGCCCGTCGCTGTCGTAACCAATGCCACGGGCGTCACCGCCAAAGTTACTGCCCAGAATAGGACGGCCTCTAAATTCAGCGTGGCTGCTGTCGATCCCTGTATCAACCACTGCCACTCGGACGCCTTGCCCTGTGTGTCCTTGGTTATTTAATGTTGCGGCATTGATTAATACGAGCCCATATTGCGTGGCATATTCGTCACTGTAGACGTCGGCAATTGTATTGGTCGGGCTGTCGTTGGGTATAGACGGAATTTCTGGTACGTTTGCAATCACCGGACCACTTTCAGAACAGCCTGAGAAGGCGATACAGGTCCCACATATTTGCAAGGTGAATTTTAACAGTGCTCCCTTCGGGCATTTGATTATCTTAAGATCTATGTAATTATTATTAAAAATGTAGTGAAGAAACTTTTTGCGACCAGAAAACTGATCTATTAAAGCCGTCATGACGGCACCCCCTAAGAATATTATCCCACAGATAGGCGATACTCTTAGAATAGATAAAAAATTATTACTTACATCCTCAGGGAGAGTGAAATAATGATTGTATCTATAGTTTAATAAGGTGAAAAATATATCTTTATACTAACAATTAAAAACTAAAGTATAGAATTAATTTCGCTTATCTGTAAATTTTAATTCTACTGGTTCACAATAATTTTCCACAGTTGCAATTATTTTAATAAATATGTCAGGCGAATTAAACGCTTGATATTTGTCAGGCTGGGCTGCTGTCTTTGGTGCTGCCAATCACGGCTTTACGATCTTGTAACCCTGACATGATGAAACGACTGGCCTGTGAAACGGCTGTGATCGTTGCTTATCGGCCGGTCAACCTGTTTCTCAACATTTCCACACTGCGACACAGTCGGGTGTCGAAATTGAGAGGCAAAACAGAATTTGATGTGATTTTTACGCATAATACATCTGTTTCACAGCGGACAGATCAATAGAGGTTACTGGTTTATCGATTGAAATTGATTCAAACGTGCCAGCACTATGACCCTGCCAGATGGCTTTTGATGGTAAACTTTAGGTTTGAATATTCCGATTCAAAACCTGATCTGCGCTGATGATCGCAAATTTAATTAACAAACTTTAACTCAACTTAACATGCAGCTCACCCGTCTTAAGACAGGAAACAATCTTATCCTGCCTTAGGACGGCATTCAGAGAATATTTGTGGAATTCTCAATGAGGGGCTCTTTTTGAACGGCTTAAACTTTATCTGCGACGTCAAAAATGACCAAACGAGAAAAGGAAAGGGGGCCGCCGAAAGCGACCCCCTTTTTAGACTTTTAAAAACGCCGGTGCTTACAGCGCTTTCCGGGTCATTTCACTTGCAATTCGGTCTGCTTGTCGAATGGCCAGCGAGACAATGGTCAAGGTGGGGTTTTCGGCCGCACCGGTCGTGAACTGGGATCCATCAGAGATAAACAGATTGTCAATATCGTGAGTTTGACCCCATTTGTTCACAACGCCATCCTGTGCTTTTGCGGACATGCGGTTGGTACCCAGGTTATGGGTGGATGGATAGGGCGGTGTTGGGAAGGTACGGGTTGCACCGACTGCTTCATAGACCGCCTTGCCCTGCTTATAGGCGTGATTGCGCATTGCAATGTCGTTAGGATGATCTGTGAAATGTACGTTGGCCACTGGCATACCCCATTTATCCTTCACGGCATCGTTCAAGGTCACGCAGTTACTCTCTTGCGGCATGTCTTCGCCAACAATCCACATGCCGGCCATGTTTTCATAGCTGTCCATTGCAGAAGTAAATGATCGGCCCCATGCGCCGGGATCCAAGAAGGCTGCCATGAACGGCACGCCCAATCCTAGCGTTTCCAGCTCATACCCGCCAACAAAGCCACGGCTTGGATCATGACGGGCCTCATCTTGGATGATGCCGGCCATTGTCGTGCCGCGCCACATTCGGACAGGTTTGTCAAACGAAGCATAGACCGATCCTGTCATATGCCGCATATAGTTCTTACCCACCATACCCGATGAGTTTGCCAAACCGTCTGGGAACATCGAAGTGGCCGAATTCAGCAACATGCGTGGGCTCTCAAGTGAATTACCTGCCACGCAGACCACGCGCGCCTTTTGCATCTGAAGGGACCCGTCTTTGTCGAAATATTCGACGCCGGTGACTTTACCTTGGTCGTTGTGAAGAATGCGCGCCACATGAGCGTGCTCGCGCACTTCTAGATTTCCAGTGGCCTCACCGCGGGGAATATCGGTATAGGCAGCCGACCATTTCGCACCCCATTTACAGCCCTGAAAACAAAATCCGGTCTGTTGGCAGGCCATACGATCGTCATGATCGACTGGATTGATCGCCATCCGGCCAGTGTGAACCTCTTTATAGCCCAGCTTTTTGGCCCCAGCTTCGAACACTTTAAAATTGTTGTTCCCAGGCAGGCCGGGAATGCCGTTGGTGCGGGTTACCCCAAGCTTTTTTTCGGCCTTATCATAATAAGGGGCCAAGTCTGCAAGAGTAATCGGCCAATCCAAAAGGCTCGCGCCCTCAACATTGCCGTAATGGGTCTGTGTCTTGAACTCATGCTCTTGAAAGCGCAGGGATGCGCCCGCCCAGTGTGTCGTCGCCCCACCGACGGCCTTAACGATCCATGCTGGCAGACCTGAGAAGTCCCGTGAGACCCGCCAGTCGCCTGAAGTGGTACGCGGGTCTGTCCAGGCCAACTGACCAAAACTTTCCCATTCATCATTGACGTAATCTTCTGGCAGATAACGACCACCGGCCTCTAGTGCCACAACTTTGACGCCCTTTTGCGCCAGCTCATTAGACAGAACACCGCCACCGGCGCCAGTGCCGATAACCACTACGACGTTGTCGTCGTTTAAATCAAATTTTGCGACCATTGGATTATCCTCCCTTACAACCAGTTGATGTCATCAAAACCGCGGTCGATATAACCGCCCTGAGAAAAGGACTCGCCCTCATAACCAAAAATCGGCCAAACTGCTTTTTGGTTGTAAAGCCCTGTTACCAACCCACCTCGGATGGTTTGGAAAAATCCAGTCTCTTCCATTGCCGTCAACAGTTTGACGCGGTCGGACTCCCAGCCGACGCTGAGATAATCGGCAAAGCCCGCCGCTTGAGCAGAGGTATCCAATGCGGCGACGCCCTCGGCGATCATGTCTTTTGCGCCATCACTGTCATAGCCTTTGACTGCAATGACATAATATTCATCACCAATCTGATCGTGGGGATAAATATCCCGGGCCATTTGAAAGACAGTGGCCATCTGGTGACTGGAGATAACATTAACCGTCAGTGCCCATGACGCGTTTGGCGCGGCCATGAAGCCACCACCAATCACTGCCAGAGATCCGGCAGAGGCAGCTCGGCCCAAAAGGGCCCTGCGGGTTAAGGTTGTTGGGTTTGTTTCCTTGGTCATAAATCCCTCCCTATCGAAACATGTGGGTTTGTCCCCTTAATTATTTGAAGCGTCCTTGGCGCTGCAAAACTTCAATTTCGTACCCATCGGGGTCGGCTACGAAGAAAAATTTGGCGATTGTGACGCCGTTGTTTTTAAAATCTACCAGTTTGCGAGGTGCGAGGCCTTCGGCTTCAAACCGGGCATGTTCTGCAGTGACATCGTCCACCACAACCGCAATATGGCCGTAGCCATTGCCCAGGTCGTAGGCCTCTTCTTGGCTTTTGTTAACGGTCAACTCAAGTTCAAAGCCGGTTTCGCTATTGCTTAAGTAAATCAGAGTAAAGCTATCAAAATCCAGTCTGTCAGCGACCTCTAACCCGAAGGCACTTTGGTAAAAGGCGACGGAGCGGGCCTCGTCCAGTACCCGAATCATCGAGTGTATCAATTTCGCCAAAATATCCCTCCTATAACTAGCGGTTATAAAGAGCGTATGTCGGTGCTTGGTACCTTTGGTAGTACTGTTATACTACGATGCTATTTTATTCGGCCGCGGTTTTACTGGCTGGGGCGCTTTTTTCGTATTCCCCAAGATGAATCGTACACGCGCAGCGCAGCAGGGAAGTGAAATTCAGTGCTTCTCCATGAATTTCAAGAACTTCCGCATGTAATTTTGAAATGAAAGCGGGGGTGCTGAGTTGCTCTTCAGCTGCAATTTGATCCACAATATGCCAAAAAGAACGCTCCAGTCGAATTGATGTACTTTGACCGTTTAAGCGCAAACTCCGCGTTACTGACTCGTAGCGCTCTTGGTCTTGACCCGCAAACATCTGACACATTTGATCTGCTCCTCAGCATAAGACTACTCTTAGTTATGGTTGAAGGTCAACATTAAGCCGCAGTAATCACACCCGTAGGACACGCGCGCAAAGCCAGTCTCTTAGAGGTTAGCTGAGCGGTCGCCATGTGGGCGTTTCGCAATGACAGAAGCGCAGTAACGCGACTTTGAGTGGCCAAACCGGCACTTTTAATGATCCAAGCGTTGGCGACAGGCTTGGCCCGGCCCTCTGCACCCTCAAAGCTCTGGCAACCAAGAGTGTGACATGACCAAAAACAGCGATGCGCACCTTCTTAAGCAAGGTATCAAGCACTTCTAATCGCTTATCACTGTATGGAACGGGATGACACCTCGGGTATGGCTGAGGCCATTGGGTATTGGCGGGTAATCAAGTCATATTTGCTGCGCGTCGGGAGAAATAAAAACCGTCGATGCGCAACCTGCGTAGTTTGATCCGCTATGTCCGTCGCTATAGTGATAGTGAAATAAAATATGAAGCTTTTCGGTCGCTGGCCAGTGGCTGGATCGGTCGCATTAGTCAGTTTCCACAAGTTGACGCGCTATTTTTGCGACCCTGATCTACCAGATGCATTTATCGACAATGCTTTGCCTGTAGCATGGGATTTTCAGCATAACGCAGTGATTATTTATGGCTTCAATCCAATGATTGCGGAGATTCTACGGCGCAAGAACCAAAAAGTTTCAAATTCTTGTCGAGAACAGCTTTGATATGGACAGCTTGCAGCGCTCTGAAGAGACCTTGTTTACGCTTGACGCATTTGAGTAGAACCCTCCAAATTATATTGTTGGCAATGCGCAGGAGACAGCTTCGATCCGCATCGGCGACAGTTTATAACCATAAGACATTCAACGCGGTGAAGATGCGATGAATCAAGAGCAATTCAACACCAATGCAGAACAGTATTTTACCCAGAGTGAGGCGCAGACCTTTATCCAAAATGTGGGACAAAAACTAACCCGCGTGCTGACCCGCAAAATAGTGATTATTCAAACGATAAAAATGTTATCTTTGCCTCATCTTGTCCGTCCCTTGAAACCCAACTGGACGATATCGCCACCTATCAGAATGAATTTATTATCTTTGGCAATGCCCGATCTGCACAGGCTTTGAGCGCCCGTGGTATCGTTCCCGATATTATTTTTGCCGCTGATATTCAGGATTTGAACATCGCTTTCTTTGACGGTTTGAAAGCAGATTTTTATCGCTGTATACTGACATTTATTCAGTCTTGGAAACCGGCTCTAAAAAGTTAAATTGATCAAAAGACCTGAACAGCTTACAAATTTCCAAGAAAATACCGGAAAACCAAACAGGCCCGCGTGCTGCGGACCTGTCTTTTTTTGATCGTTTTGCAACGAAGCTTTGCGTTACGCTTAGCCTTGCAGCAGGCTGAGAACGTTCTGCTTGGAGGCGTTGGCTTGGGCCAGCATCGCGGTGGACGCTTGCTGCAGGATCTGGTTTTTGGCCAGGTTTGTGGTTTCCAGAGCAAAATCTGCATCCTCGATGCCGCCTTTGGCAGCCGACAGGTTGGACGAGATGTTGGTCAGGTTGTTCACAGTGTGGTTCAACCGGTTGGACACCGCACCTAGCTCGGAACGCTGAATATTGACTTTCTCGATGGCGGCATCGATCAGACCGGTCCCGGTGTTCGCTGTGGCGGCACTAGTATCTACATCTATTACAGAATCTGTTCCATCACAGACACCCAAACCTGTGGCGTTCATTGTGAGGATTGAAACCGAAATTTGATTTTTAGCACCGGTGGCTGCGCCGACCTGGAATGAAAAAGTCGTTGTGGCGTCTTCCATCAAGTCTGCACCCGCCCATGTGGTGGTGCCCGCAATCCGGTCGATTTCGGTAGTCATTGCTTCGATCTCGGCTTGCAAATTAGCTCTATCTTGGTCGTTGTTCGTGTCGTTCGCCGCTTGGATGGTTACTTCACGCATACGCTGCAGGATGTTTTCGATTTCTTTGTGCGCGCCCTCGGCGGTGTCGATCAGGGCTTGACCGTCGAGTGAGTTGCGGATCGCTTGGTCTGTGCCGCGAATTTCTGCTGACAGACGCGAGCTGATGGCGACGCCGGCGGCATCGTCAGAGGCTGAGTTGATGCGCTTGCCCGAGGACAGGCGGGCCATGGATGTTTCCATGTCGCGGTTTACGCTGGACGCAGACGCCGCAGCGTTGAGCGCGGCATTGTTGGTTGCAATTGCTAGTGCCATTTAGATTTCTCCTTACAAGTGCCGCTGCCGCGGCGATATCGACTGATAGGTCGAGATTGAGCGCCAAGATCAGAGGGTGTTCTGTTCTCGGCTCAATGTAAGAAACGTCTGAAAAAATTACTTTTTATAGTTTACTAAAAAAAATACTATAAATTATTACTAGTTAAAGTAATCTGAAAATACAAGCTGTGTTGTGATTGAC
>ERZ1049444.635-NODE-635-length-31451-cov-7.341954_pt1 | contig 31451 bp, 25 predicted proteins | sample MGYA00383101_ERZ1049444 | MGnify/ENA primary metagenome ERZ1049444 (study PRJEB29581, sample SAMEA5548371) | metagenome | biome: marine; feature: coastal; material: water | depth 50 m | study: Short-term variability in the microbial, nano- and picoplankton...
TCATTCGGAAAGGCCTTCATAAAGTCAGCTAAGGTCAGCTGGGCAGGGTGGATGCTATCAAGTATGTCGGCCTGGTGATATCCGGCGCCAGTAGGATCAGCCTAAAGATGCGCAGATCGCCTCCCACTCTAAATCTATCATGAGGCTATGTGAACTGAATTAAAGCCGCGAACCAGACACAGTACATGTCCTGCTATGTGTTATAGCTTGTTTCTTGTCAAGCTATCTACGGTGCTTGTGTCCGTTACTTCTGGACATGCGCTGAGGTACAAAGCTCCCTAGCTTTGTGGCTAGAGAGCTACGATTAGACTCTTAGGTTTTTCGTTTTGATAGCTGCTTCGCGTTCTTCGTCACGGAAGCGAATGGCTGCATCTTCAGCAGTTTCCATGATCGCATCGGCGGTGTTGATCGCGCGATCGAGCAGGCCTATTAGTTTTAAAGTGGAATTCCAGAACTTGGTGATTACTGGGCGCATGATGATTACTCCTGGGTTATTAAGACGGGGGACCCCATTCCATAAGCGCCAGCTTTATACCCCCGGGGGGGGTGCCTAAAAATAAAGCCGCCTCTAAGTATAGTAATAGGTCCGTACTAATTTTATAAGAATCAGCAAAACCTGTGTTTGGTTGCCTTTCTAAAGACACCTTAACCATTTAGTTAGGTGGTCGTTTAATGTAGCCGGTTAGATCACAGCATGAACGGCAGTTAATGTGGATAGAGTATCGGTTTCTATCGGTTTGGCTCAACGACTGTTAGCTTATCGGTTCCAAGGGTTTGGGGGACTCTGTACAGGCAGGATGCTTATAAGTATTCGAGTCTATTCACGTGCGTTATTACAGGGTTGGAAATCTGGCATTTTGCATGGTCTGATCCTTGATTAAAGCGGTGTACCGTTGTCTGGACGAAGGGTCGTCTTTTGGAAAAAAGTAAAGTCAGCACATTGATAATAAGCGGGGTAGTACTGACAAAAATCGAACGTTGTTATATAGGACCTACGCCGGTATTTTGTTGAAGTAAAAGTGGTTAGTATATCGGTGTGTGCCGTTTGGGTGTATCCCAAACCGACTGCCTATCAGTGGGTGAGTGCTATTTGCATCTGACATGAGCATGGGCGTAGCCCACGCGCAAACGTCAGAATGCAAATAGCAGAGGCGATCCCACATGAATTTAGACTCCAAACTACAACAAGCCAGCAACTACGGTAGCTAGAGACCTATAAGGGTCCGACAAGACAGCAACACCGTTACAACAAAACTACAATAAGTAGAACGAGTGTAGTACCTGTAATTGAGGTGCTGTTGTGCTCTGTGATGACTCAAACTTAGATAGTGCGTGGGTTGTTGTACTGTTGGGGGTTAAATTGGGGGCAGGTAGCGCTCAAAGGCATCTTCAAACTGGGTCGACTCGTAGCCCCGTAGTACCTTACCGCCAATGCGCATATCCTTTGGTTTGATATTGTAAGGTGCTAGCATCGAAGCCACTCTCGCTGGTGTAAGACGCATATCAGCCCAGGGTGCGGTTTCGTCTGCCAAGAGGCTCTGAACCATGCTGCTAGACGATATTCGCGTGTTCGTAGCCTTAACTACATGGCTTCTAATGTCTGAAAGAAGGAGAGTCGGGAGTTCCATTTCCACCTCGTTAACCAGTTCTGCGTATGCGGCCTCACAGCGTGAATACCAGGTATCATTTACCGCCTTGGCTAATGTGAAAAGTGGCACCCAGTTATCAACGGCGCGGTCGTTTCCACGGTATTCTGGCTCAACCTGATTGGAGTCGTTCAATGTAGAGGCGTTGTCCATGAACCAGCGCAATGCTTTCGAGCGCCAATCTTTCCATTCTTCAGATAGGTCACTAGGTAGGCGCTGTACGTTCTCGCTGGGCCGTTTTCTGCGCAAATTGATAATGATGCTCCGGTCCATGATGGTGTCTTCTAAAGCGCCTATAGACGCGATGACCATCGGATGCCAAGTGTCAAATACTTGTGGCGTGTGAGAATCGCCAACGCACTTTAGAACTTGAGCTCCAGACTTTGTGTGTCCCGAATTAATTAACCCTTTTATATTTCCATCTGCATTTTTGATGAAGGTATCGGCCTCATCAATTAACAATGTTGGGTCGCAAACGATGCTCTTGATCCTGCTAATAATAGCGGGTGTCAAATTACTAGCTTGGATTGAATTTCTGCACAGTGCAGCTACTACCTCTAGCAGAGTGGTTTTACCACAACGTCGCTCTGGGCTTATAGCCAGTAGTCGAGGGAATATGCGGTAGTGGTCGTACCCGTACGTGGCAAGTGACCACAATACGAGGGCTGTTCTTTCATGTTCAGTAGTTACGCAATGTGTCGAGATAAGTTGATCCGCTTGGGTTGCGAGATCGACAATAGATACCGTGCCAATATATGGCTCCAGTGGTGTAGGTAGTGCCATGATTAGGACTCCTGGTTTAGATTAATAGTAAATATGCGGGCGGCTAGCGCCGCCCGTGGAGGTCTTTGTAGCTAGGCAGTTGGCCAACCTGTCATTATGATTAGCGAAACACGCCTTCGTTTGATGTTCCGCTTATCAATCACAGTTACCTTCAGTTGAGTGAAGGTGAACCCTTTTTCAATTAGGGCTGACAGCATACGCAGAGGTGCAAGGTGGTGTTCTTCTCCTAGTCTCAACGTGGTTGTTCCATGCTTTCTGTTTAGATACAGGGTCTTGGCTAACTCGCGCTGTAGTGGCGTCATGGCTGCGTTATCAAACGGAAACGATCGATTGTTAAAGAACATTTTAGGCCTCCTTGTTTCGTTCAGTGATGCGTTCGTTGACCCAAGCGTCTACTTCAGATGCTACCCAAGCTACTGAAGATCCACCTGGCACAAGTGAGACTGCCTTTGGGAATAATCCAGATTTTGATAGTTGGTAGATGTAGGACCGGCTCAAACCGGTTGTGGTGATAACCTGGTTGATTCGAAGGAATGTCAAATCAGGTTGTGTGGTTTCGGGGTAATTAACTGTCATTAATGATGTCCTTTTTGCGTGAATCCGGGATTGGGTCACGTCTTGAGAAACATCATCGCTCTGATCGGTTTGGTAAGATGTCTATATTTAAATGCGATTTGCTTTAGGTTAGTCGTTCATGTTCTGGTAGGAATAGATCTCTTCATCTGTGAGTCCGACAATATCCCGCAAAAAATCGGCGCTCTGAGCAAAGTAGTGATCTTTGGCATGGCTGTAATATTTTTCAGCAGTACTCGGTGAAATGTTGAATTTATCCGCAGCATCTCTGAACGCAGAAGGAGATGTGGTGCTCTTATGTAACGGTAGGCCTGTTTTTGTAATGTGATCATAAACTTCCTGGGTTTTGAACTGAATTGGGTGTTCGGGCTCTGTCAGCTGGCTCTTACCTGTCAGCCCAAGAGCCTTCTTCCCTGATACCTTCTTGAAGGTAATATCAAGCAGGCACTTTACTAGCCATTCACGGACGGGTTCGGAAATTGAGTAGGGATCTTTTACCAGGTTGCGCCGTAATTCAGCAATCAGGCCGAAAGCAGCTGTTTTGCTGCCTCTATTTACATCTTGTAGCAAAACTTCTTGAATCTGATGCTCGAAGTGGTACTTGCTGAGATTTAAGGTTTCTGAAAGTGTTTTTTTCATTTTATGACCGTCCAATAATGGCATCTTCGCCTTGTTTTGTTATGCGCTTATAATCGTGGTAAAACCCTTACGCAAAGGCAGGCATTTCTGTCTGAGTAACGAAACACCACTCCGTATCCTGCAGGTACCACAACGGCGTTTCAAATTACTGTAACAGCAAGACAATTGTCAAACTGTAAATAGGATAAGGTGCAGTCCTTAATAGGCACACGAATTTAATGAGCTAGATAAATGGACTCTTTCTAGAAGCCCTGTTTAGCCTTGCTGGATCGGATTTTTATTGGCTAATCCACACATGGCGATTGATTGCCAGATGTTACGCCAGTCATTTCGTCAAAGCGTACAGGATGTTACTCAGACAGATAGAGAGGTATTGGCGCGAGCTACGACCTGTTTAAGGGTGGGCCGTTCATATGTAGGCCCTAGACCCGCGTCTCCATAACTTCTTCACACTCCTTCATCACATCTTCAGAAAGTCTCCCCCAGTTTCTCATTGTTACCTTGTTTAATGGTTGTCATACCAAGAACAAGGAGCAGTGCAATGGACTTTCATCTTCTACAACAATCCAATCTCTCTCAACACATCAGCTCCGTGGAGCATCTGCAAGTTGAATTGCTGATGTTATACGGCAAAAGCTGTGACATTGGCGAGGGCAAACATTACACCAGTTTAACTCGCCGTGGTTTTAAACGACTGATGAAGGACATTTGCCACATTCAGCACCATCTTAAAGCCTTGCGTAGCGCGTACCTCATTGATTCGGCGGGTGAAACACTTCTTTCAGTGGGGCGCAAGGTTGGTAGCGCTTCTTCAGATCGAGGTGACGAACGTGCAAGTCATTAACATCCCCATCCGCAGGCAAGTTAACCACTACATCGGACAATTTTTTCTGGCCTTTGGAGCAACAATATTGGTTGTTGATCTCATTGGAACTCTTGCGTTATGACCCTGGTTCACTACGAGCGGCTCATTAGAAATTGGGAGTATCAAGCCAAAATGGTAGATGCATCCAACGAGCGGCAGGTCACAGGGTGGCGACTGTACCTACAGTATTTAAAGGCAAAGGGAGAGCAACAAGGTGAAGAGTTTGTTGCAATCTATAACGCCTTTGAAGGCCGACTTGCGGCCCATAACTCCATTTATCTTCATCTTTAATTATGAAAATTACACCAAACAAGGAATGTAAAATGACTACTTCATCAAAATTAGTTTTAGGTATGGCTGTTGCCATAATTACAGCGCCAGCTCTAGCAGCCGGTCCAATGAATAGCAGTGCTGTATGGACCACAACCAATGGCTCTGCAATTCTAGACAGCAGTGGTAATGCTGTTAGAACCATCCACTATTTAGATAAAGCCCTGACTGCTGCTAAAAAACCTTCTAAATCGTCAACATCATTAGTTGCTGTGATAAAAAAAGCGGTAGCCGAAGCGTTCAATAAAGAGCCGGAGTCTGAAGAGATGGCCATTGTTGTCCCTGTACCGGTGATCGTAAAGGAGGTCGTTGAGGTCGAATTGGTGCAAGCGATGGCTATTGTGAATGTTACGGAGGACGAACCTGAACCTGAACCTACCGAAGAGGCAGTGGTAGCTGTAGCAGCAGAAGAGCCAGAGATTGTTGTAACAGACCCAGTGGTAGAGGCGCCTGTTGAGCAGGTTAAGGTTGTATATACCTTCAACGATTATGTGGCTTCCATCTTATTTGATACCAACAGTTCCGCACTGACAGCTGACGGTACAGGCAGCCTCACTCAGTTAGCTATGGCGACTAAACAAGCCGAAAGTATTGTGTCGGTGAAATTGACTGGGTATGCCGATTCACGGGGAGATCCGGACTACAACATGGCTTTGTCAAAAAAACGCATGCTTACCGTGGAAGAGTTTTTAAGTGGCCTAACGCTAAACGTTACCTCTCGCTTCGCCAAAGGTGAAAGCTCTCCTATATTGGGTACAGACGGCGAAGACTTAGCGTTGAGTCGCCGTGTTGATGTGGCCATTAAAACACGCCACATCAAAGACTAGTGATGATTAACTAAAGGACAAGATTATGCTAACGGACACTCACCTGAGCTTTTTTAAACGTGCGCTGCTCGCCACACTAATGGCACTTGCCAGTTTGAATGCCGCAGCGATGGTTGTTGGAGGGACGGCAAAAATCATTGATTATCAAGAATCAAAAGGCCAGCCCAAACAGTGTATTCAACTGCCAAGGCAACTTGACACAACGCAGCAGCATTATGGCGATTTTATCCACTTAGCGGCTGCTAAGGTGGGTGCGGCTAGTCACTATGTTAAGCAACCTGTTGCGTTAACTACCGGTTCAGACCTGCTGTGTTTTAATGAGCTGGGTTATGGATATCGGTACCGAGTGACTTTTCGGGACGGTTTTCCTTTGGCGGATGGTCATACCTTTCGGCATGAAAAAAGTACTGCGTTATATACATTTGCTATACCAGACCTAGACCCAAGTATTAAGTTTCAAGGCAACAGCCTAGTGCTGCCTACCATTGGTGGCCCGAAAGTGCCTTTAGTGCTCACCAATACAGGTGAGTTTAGCTTAAAGGTATTTCGCCTATCAGAAACCCAAATTCAGGCCGCTCGTGGGCTCAAAGGTCTACGGTTGCTTGACCAAGTTTTGGTAATTAACTATTCTACTATGTGGTGTGCGTTAAAGGATTGGTTGTTAGCGCAGGTGGCGTCACCGTAATCGGTGAGCGAGGCTCGAACAATGCGTACGCACAGATGTGCTTTTGTATTCTAGTGTATATGTTCGTATTTCTGTTACTCTAAGACAATAGAAATTAAGGTCTGCCTCCTGTGAAATCGAGTCACCACTTCGCCAATCGCCTATCGATGAGCCAAAAAATAGCCAGCTTAATGGCAGTCGTTGTATTTGGTTTTGTTGCCGTGGTTGGTGTCGCCATTGTTCAGGTGACTAGCGTCGTGGAAAAATCTGAACGAGTTGCGTCCATTAATTTGCCATTGATACAGTCTATTTCACACATCGGTAGCTTGGCCTGTTCCCAGTATCTTGATGCCCATCGAGTCGTGACCTCCAAACGAATTTTGCATTTGGGCAATAGTTCGGCCGCATTAAACCCACCTAATCGAGAACGTTTTATTGCCAATGGTTTGCTGCTGCAACAGGCCATTGCCCAGCTAGAAACCGATATCAGAATTTTGTCCAATACCCAAGACACCGACCCATCAATGGTAGCTGAACACAAAGGCAGGTTATTGCCAATTTTGTTTGAACTACGTCGCTCTAGCCAAGGGTATCAATTAAAAGTAGAGAGACTGATTCTCCATCAGTTGAGTACGATCGAACTCGCTGTCGTTTCCGATCAGTTGGACACTCTCGAAACTGCCATTAACCAGCAAATCAATGATTTTGACGACATGGTCTCTGTGATAAACCTGGATACGGTGAATGAGATTGTGTATGAAGAAAAAGTGGCCATAGGTCTAATAATTTTGACGACCTTGCTAGTGCTAGCGATTGTGTTGACGATAACCTATGTGATCGTTAGGAATGTTATTGCAAAACCGTTGCAACAGCTCACCGACACCATCAATGTGTTCACCCCGTTCCATAAGGTTGATGAGACTGAGTTTGAAAAGTCGATTATATTGCGGCAAGACGAGTTGGGACGTATGGGGCGCAGTTTTAACCGCTTGAAACATGATTTATGGAATCAAGGTGAAGACCTTGCCAAAGCTATTTTTGAAGCCGAGCGCGCAAACCGTGCCAAATCGGTATTTTTGGCATCTGCCAGCCACGATTTGCGCCAACCTCTCAACGCCATGCAAATGTACATTGCAGCCCTTAGGGTGAAGGTAGACGACCCTGTGGTGGTGAATTTGGTAGATGATATTGATGCAGTGTCGGTGTCGACCACGCGTTTGTTAAATGCACTGCTGGACGTTTCTCAGTTAGAAGCTGGCGCTATACAGCCACACAAAGAAAGTTTTTGCGTAAGTGATTTGTTGCGCAGTTTAGTGCAAGCCTATAATCCAGCAGCCGAAAAAAAGGGTATTAGGTTGCGTATGGTGGATTGTAAATTGTATTTATACAGCGATATTGCATTACTGGAACGTATCTTAGGAAACTTCATATCTAATGCATTGCGATACACTCAAGCCGGCACTGTGTTGGTAGGCTGTCGTCGGCATGAACACCATGTATCTATCGAAGTAATGGATACTGGGTGCGGTATTCCAGAGCATCAACTGGTGCCCATTTTTGACGACTTCCACCAACTCAATAACAGTGAACGAGATAGAAGTAAGGGGCTGGGTTTAGGTTTGGCCATAGCCAAGCGTCTGTCATTGTGTCTTGATCATGACATTGTATGCGAATCTATTGAGGGCAAAGGTTCGCGTTTTTCCGTACAAGTGGATATAGGCCAGAAGCCAAAGGATCAGCCAACTTCTATACCGGTTAATATGGGCGTAAAGTCGCTAACGGGTATGAGGTTGTTGCTCATCGAAGACAACGTTGATGTTCAAAAGGCCACTACGCAACTGTTGGAATCTTGGGGTTGTGTTGTGTTTGGGGCCAAGCATGCAGACCAAGCGACGGCGTGGGCTGCACAGCCAAAACAACAGGTGCCGCATTTAATAGTAGCGGACAACCGGTTACCGGGCGCTGCCAATGGCGTAGAGGTTGCTCAGCAAGTGTGTGAGATCATGGATTGCGATATTCCTACCATCATCGTCACCGGAGACGTGGATGACAATAATCTCCAAAAAATCCGCCAGCAAGGCTACTTAGTACTCTGCAAACCCGTGCGTCCTGCAAAACTAAGGGCTGCAATTTCAAACTATGCTTAAACTAGCATAACGCGCTACGGCCTCAGTTCGATTCTTCACCTGCAATTTTTTAAACAAAGCAGATACGTGCATTTTAATGGTGGGTAACGTTAGGCCCAGTTGGTCTGCAATGGCTTGGTTGGACAGACCCGACCGCATTAACTCTAATACATCACGTTGCCTCGGCGTTATTTCGGCTGACACAGATGGCGCCTGTTGTGGCACTGGCGCAGGCGCGAGAGAGCTTTCAGAGAGGTTGGAATTTAGAATGTGTGGTGGAACGTAAATGCCGCCTTCAAGCACCAGCTTTATGGCACTTAGGGTGATGTTTGGGGCTGATGACTTTGGAATATACCCGGCTGCGCCCGCTGCCATAATGGTGCGGATAGAGTTGATGTCGTCACGTACAGAGACGACCACTACGGGCACATCTGGCCATTGTTGACGGATGTTGGTGATGCTCGAATTGGGGTTCATGCCCGGCATCATCAAATCCAGCATCACTAAATCCATGTTGGGTTGATTAGTTAGAGCGTCAATGACTTGATCATAGCTATTGGCTTCATATACGTGGCACTCGGGGGCTGCCATAGCCACCACTAAGGCAAGGCCACCTCGCACTAACGCATGGTCGTCGGCAATTAATATGTGCATGCGCTGATCTGGGTTTTCTGGGGTATTTGAATCCATCATAAAAAGTCCATTTATTTCGATTTTGCAACGGTAACGTACGTTTTCAATAGTCGTTGGCGAAGGTGTTCGGCAATGATAGCTGTAATGAGTAAAGCACCGATAACCACCATTTGGTAATAGGAATTGATACGCATTAAGTTCATGCCATTTTGAATGAGTATAAGAAACGCTGCGCCCAATACCACGTTTGATAATTTACCTACACCACCTTGCAAACTCACCCCGCCAATGGCGCACGCGGCGATTGACAGAAGAGGATAGCTTGCTCCTAAATTAGATTCACCGGTTTCTAGGCGAGCGGTAATGAGTAATGCGGCGATGCCGGTAAATAAGGACGCCACGGTGTAAGCGATGATGAGGCAGAATTTGGTATTAATACCAGACAATTGCGCGGCTCTTAAATTACCGCCAATAGCGTAAATATAACGACCTATTCTGGTCCAGTTAAGGAAAATGTACATCAACCCAATACACGGTAGAGTAACTAGGATAGGCACCGGTATATCAAACCAAGTGCCGTAACCAAAAATATTGGCAAAACTAGGCGGCATGCCGTAGATAGGAATGCCGCTAGTAAGAGATAGAGCCAAACCTAGCACCACCGACGACATACCAAAGGTCATAATAAACGGCGGCACCCTAAACCAAGCCACGCCAATGCCGTTGACCAAGCCAATGCCGGCACAGGAACATAGTCCTACCACACTGCCAATTAGTACCGCCTCCCAGCCTGAACCATGCCCAGACCACATCGCGCCCATGGTGAGGGATGACGTCACTGAAGTCATGGCGATCATGACGCCAACCGATAAGTCTAAGCCTGCCGTGAGCATCACCAACATTTGAGCCATGGCCACTAAAATCAAATAAGTGGCATGCATGGCGATACCCATCAGGTTTGTCTGGGACAAAAAGTACTCGCTAGAAAGGCCAAAGCCGAGCACGGCGATAGCGAGAAACCAAGGCAGAACGCCGCCTTTTATATATAACACGACCAAGAAGTTGAGAATTTTTGACATATATCTTGTCTCGGTTGTTGTCTTTGGCTGGTTAGGCTGTGTGGGTGGCAGGGAATGTAGGGTCATGGTGGGCTAACCTCGTGTAGGTCAAGTTGATCTATATGGTGCTTAAGGCTGGTTTCGCTGATATCTTTGCCCGAGATTTCTGTCTGAATTTGACCACGGTGAATAATATAGACGCGATGAGACAAGTTGGCCACTTCACTCAAGTCAGATGAAATCAGTAATATGCTGGCACCGGCGGCGCAAAATTCTTGCATGAGCTGATATATTTCAGCCCGTGTGTCTATGTCGACGCCAATGGTCGGTTCGTCCAAAATAAAAAGTTGTACGTCACGGACGAAGCCCTTCGCCAACATCACCTTTTGTTGAGTGCCACCGGACACATGATGGAGCACGTTTTCAACGCTAAGTTGATTGAGCTTGAGTCTACGACTGACGTTTTCCATGACGTTTTTTTCGCCCTTTCTACGCACCCAAAAGCCGGTGGAAAATTTAGCTAAGTTCAAAGAGGACAATGAAATATTTTGCCGTACACTGTGGTCCATAACGAGACCTTCGGCGCGGCGGTCGGCGGGCAAATAGAGCATGCCTCGGTCTAGCATTGCACGTGGAGTAACGTCGTTAATACCCAGATCTTTGTTATAGACCTGGTCATCTAAATAGGTGATGACGCCGGATTTCATCGGGTTTAATCCAAAGCAGGCACGAGCGATATCGGCGGCGCCTGAGCCGGCTAGGCCAGTGACACCAACGATCTCTCCAGCATTGACGGTTAAGTTAACATTTTGCACCAGTGAATTGGCCAAGTTCAAGTCCTTCACGTCGAGTAGCTGGCGGCCTGGCTGAGCTGTAATTGTGGGAAAGAAAGAGTCAATGCGGTGCCCAAATGCAAACTCAATGAGCTGATCTTCTGTGGTTGTGTTGGTGTCTTGAGTCGTTACCAAATGGCCATCCCTTAGAACGCTCACTCGATCGCTTAATCGAAATATTTCGCTGGTTCTATGGGACACGTAGATGATGCCGATGCCCTCATGTTTAAGCACGTCTATCATGGCGAAAAGTTGGGTGGTCTCTCGGCCTGACAAAGCCGCAGTCGGCTCGTCTAATACCATGATCGCAGGTCTACTGTGAAAGGCTTTGGCAATTTCAACCATGCGCTGTTGAGCATGGGATAGGTGCATGACCAGCTGATCCGGTTTGAGGTCGAATTTTAAACGGTCTAGGGTTTGGCGTGCCCATTGCCGTAGTTGTTTTTTCTGCAAAAACATTCCCGTTGACAGGTTAGAGCCCAAAAATAAGTTTTCTTCCACCGTGAGCGGAGGTACTAACGTATATTCCTGAAATACAGCACTAATCCCCAAATCTTTTGCATGGTGTACTGATTTAATTTTTACCACTTCATCATTGATTAAAATGTTTCCTTGGCTGGGTTGGCTGTCGCCCGTAATGAGTTGCAATAAGGTAGATTTGCCGGCACCGTTTTCACCAAATAACGCATGTACCTCACCCGCATAGAGTTCAAAATCCATTTCATGCAACGCAGGGCTGCCAAAAAAGTGTTTGCTGATGCCTCGCAAACGTAACAAGGGTTGGTCTACACGCCCTGGCGAAGATTTTGTTGCAATGGCCTGGAGGTTATTTTGCGTTATTTTCATCTAATCCACCGAGAATACAGGCGACCAGTGTTTAGGCGCTAACGTAGTTCGACTGTCAAAATCGTCGATGGTGCTGGGTGTGACGATGACGATGGGAGGTTGAACATGCTCAGTGAAACGGCCAGTTTGACCATATTCGGGTCTGCCGCCTGTAGCCATGGGTAAGTCTTCTAACAGCCGTACGGCTTGGTCAACTGCAACGCGAGCTTGGGTAATCATTTGGTCAGATGGCGCCATGTCAATCAGCCCTCGACGAATAAAAATGTCCATGCCAGGAGTGTAATAATAGGCGACCAATTTAACCTTCTTTTTCAAACCTCGCGCACGTAGAGCGCCAACGGCAGCTTCTATGCTAGTGGCGGTGCCTACTAGATAGTCAAACTCAGGTTGGTTGTTGGGTGCATGGGTTTGTAACACATCTTCAACGAGCTGCAATTGAATGGCCTTGCCGGTATCGCCCCACTTTGTATCGACTATGGTGACCGATGTGCCTTGTAATGCTTGGCGACATCCTTGGTCTGCCGCTACTGACCAACCCGCGCTCGGCGGGCCCGGGAACCAAATTATTTGCGTGTCTTTATTGTGATTTTGCTGAGCTATCCATTGGCAGGTGGTGAAACCCATGTTACTGAAGCTTTGCAAAGAATTAGCATCTATCACCGTATCAATGCCGGTGATAATTACAATCACCGGTATGCCGCGGGCTCGAATGAGGTCTATTTGTTTAGCGTTGCCGTGTTTTGATATGGGCCCAACAATAAGTGCATCAGCGCCATTGGCCATACAGTCATCAATTTGGTTGAGTTGGTTTTCTAAATTGGTATAGCCGCCGGCTTCAAGCAAGGTAATTTTTTGTTGCAAACGTTTGGCTTCACTAATAATGCCATAGGCAACGCCAGCCCAGTAGGAGTCTTTGAGGTGGGGGAAGGACACGCATATGTGATGTTTGTTTTCTACTTCGTTGGCATCCAACGCCGTATAAACCACTTGCTCTAGCTGTGCTAGTTGGTTGCTTGGGTGAGCCCAACAAGCAAACTGCCCGTTAGTGCAGGCTGGATTATACACCCCCATAGGGGTTGACCATTGGGTATCAGCGTTAGCTCCGACTGAAGCGCTACAAAGCAATATCAATAGCCAACCCAATAAATAATTATTTGGCACGCACAATTTCAAATATCGACTGCGCCCGCAATGTCTATCACGTCCCTTATACAACGGGTAAGCCAAGTTGTTGATTTTCATGCGTATCGGTCAACCAATATTTGTACTGGTGAAAGTATACACCCTTGGTTTGCAATAGCGAACTAAAGGATGTGGTGAAAATATCCCATGGCATGCTCTTGACTAAGGTATGTATCCTAGTGTAAAAGTATGCATACTTTAGTTTGTATCAATTGTTTTTTGCTTCAGATTAGCGAGCCCACAAGGCTCTGTTAAACGCAAATAGAACGCAAAAGAGAACTTTAAAAGGTACGCAAAAGTATGCTTTCTAGTCGTAAGCATTATTAAATAATTGGAGATATTGGCAATGAAAATAAATAAAAAGTTGATCTTATCCTGTGCTATTTCAGTGGGTTTATCCACTGGCGCAATGGCCTCGGCGTTGGACGAAATTCCGCAAGACATCAGGGATCAAGTTTACAACCCTAAACTAACCGATCCAGCTCAGCCTTTGGGTGAAAGCGCGTATCGCGATTGGAAGTCAAAACGTTCCCCACCATGGACCATTGGCTATGCCAGTACTTATGCGGGTAACACCTGGCGTAAAGGCGCAATGGAGCGTTTGTTGAACGAGGTGCGTCCTAAGTGGCAAGAGCTTGGTTTATTGAATGACATTATTGTAACCCAGTCGAACCTTAAAGATTCATTGCAAATCCAACAGATTCGACAGTTAGTAGATCAAGGTGTAGACGCTATAATTATTTGCTGTTCTAACCCAACGGCGCTCAACCAGTCTATCAAATATGCTTACGACAAAGGTGTGCCAGTATTCTCATTCACAGGCTACGTAACCTCACCTTATGCAGTGAACTCATCGGTTAACTATCATCAAGCAGGCTATGAAATCGGTCGTTGGATGGCAGAAGAAATTGATGAAGAAGGTAATGTTTTAGTGATAGAAGGTATTCCTGGTGCCTCTGCTTCGGATTCCCAAAACCGTGGTGTATTAGATGGTTTAGCCCAGTCGCCTAATATTAAAGTCACCGGCAACATTGCTCACATGTGGACGTCTCAAGTAGGCCAAGCAGAAACGCAACGTTGGTTGGCAACCCATCCTCGCCAACTTGACGGTATTGCGGTTCAGTCATCAGGTGAAACCGGCGTATTACAAGCCGTGTTGCAATCGGGTCGTGAAATTCCGCCAATGTCTATCGGTGGTGAAATGGGAGCCTTGTGTTACTGGCGCAACAACCCAGACTACATCAGTGGTGCAATTCAAACTTGGCCTCCTGGTGATGACATTGAGCTAGGTTGGAACATTATGATGCGTACCATGCAGGGTCAGGGTCCTAAGATCCAGTCTGTACTTGTACCTTCTGTAACCATCGATTACGAAGATGTTAAGAACTTACTTGATGAAGATTGTAATCGTAACTCTACCGAATGGTACAACGTTGGCGTAGACAAGTGGGGTGGTCCAGATTACCTAGACAACTTCTTCCTTAATCCTGCAGACCCAGAAAAGTATGATCCAGCATCACACTAAAGGGTTGCAGTAAATAGTCGCACCAAGATGGGCAAATAGAGCATGAGCGATATTTGCCCATTAAATAAACAAGGAGTTAGGTCAAGTGGTTAATGCAACTCATACTAATGCAGTAAATGAGTCAAGCGTTCGCGGTGCAGACACTGCACCCGCTTTTCCTGGCGACCTATTTGTAAAAAATGTAGTTAAGTCGTTCGGTGTTACTAAAGCACTGAATGGCGTTTCCTTTACCGGCCATTTTGGCGAAATTCACGCCATTATTGGCGGTAATGGTTGCGGTAAAAGTACCCTTGCAAAAGTGTTAGCGGGCGTACTACCTATAGATTCCGGAAAGGTGTCAATTCGCGGACGCCATCCATCCACACCAGGTGAATCCCGTTCGATCGGCGTTGCCATGGTGTTTCAAGAAGTGCTCGTGGCGGACGAGTCGTCCGTAGTAGACAACCTGTTTGTGGGCTCTGATGGCTTTTTCACCAAGTCCATGTCTGACAAAGAAAAGCAGCGTCGAGCTAAAGCCCTAATGAGCGAGCTGTCGGGTGAAGACGTAGATCCCCTACAGCCTGCGGGCACATTACCTTTAAGCATTAAAGCCTGGATTACTATTGCGCGCGGGTTTTTGTGTGAACCCGATTTGCTTATTTTAGATGAGTCTTCTGCAGCGTTAGATTTTGACTCTACGGAACGATTGTTTCAAAAAATGCGCGACATGCGTGACCAAGGCACGGCCATCATTATTGTAACTCACCGTATTGCCGAGCTAATTCGTATTAGCGATCGCTGTACCGTAATGCGCGACGGAAAAGATGTTGGTGTGTTGGAAAAAGAAGAAATTACTGAAGAAAATTTGCTCCGTTTAATGACGGGAGGTAAGGCATCGGCCAAGCCTAAAATAGGCGATGCACACAAGTCGACTAGCACCCAAGACGCCATTAAAACCACCAATTTGAAGGTGTGGGCCGATTCAGAATTAGTAAATTTTAGCCTTAAAAAGGGCGAAATTGTTGGTATTACTGGCTTAGATGGCCACGGGCAAGATGATTTTGTACGTATTTTAGCTGGCGTTAGAAGTGCCGAAAGCGGAGAGCTAGAAGCCAGCGTCGGCCATGGCCACGACATGATGAAGATACGCAGTTTGGCACAGGCTAAGGAATGTAAAATTGGTTTCGTGTCAGGCGACCGTAAAGCCGAAGGTATATTGCCGAACCTGAGTATTTTGGAAAATTTACTGATTCCTTTATACACCAAAAGTGTCAAGGTGCCGGGCTTAAGGATTATCGATTGGTTGGGTTTGCGTGACGTATTTGATTGGGAAGTAGAGCGCCTTGCCATTAAAACTGGGCCAGAAGAAAACCTCATTACGTCGTTAAGCGGCGGTAACCAACAAAAAGTGATGTTGGGCAGGGCTTTTGCCCAGGAACCATCCAGCCTTATGTTGTTAGATCCGGCACGTGGTATCGACTTGCAGACCAAGCGCGATCTTTACCAACAGCTACGTGACTTTGCCAGCGAAGGCAACTCGGTGGTGTATATGTCGAGCGAATTAGAAGAGTTTATCGGCTTTTGCTCCCGTGTATTAGTATTTAGGAATGGCAGCGTTTTCGAAGAATTTGTCGATGACAAGGTGGAGGGCATTGCCATATTAGAATCGATGTTTGGTCGCCATCAAGGCGGCGGTTCGGCGACTACAGCGGCTCCTGTTTCAACACCAGCGTCAGCGCTTGCAACACCATCTACACCTCCTACTCCCAAACCTTCCCCAATTAACAATGGAGACGCGCCTGTGTCTGATGTCAATATAAGCGAGTACTTCAAGCCTCAAAACACTAGCGACTCAAACCAATCAACAGCCAGTGCCAAGAGTACCTCGATTGGCGACTATGCAAAAAGCGATGAAGCATTGTTTAATCAGTTGTCTGGTCAACAGGACAGCGAACTCTTGCTACAACCTTTGCCCGAGCAGGAATCGCATGTGGCCGCCGCTGCGGTAGATCAAACCTACAAAACACGAGACGAAGATCTATTTAGCCAACTAATAGACGAAACCAATACTGTAACGTCAGATCAGCGCTTCATCCCTTCACAGAGCATTCAACAATACAACGAAAACGACGAACAAGCCTTCGCTCATTTACAGGCCGAGTCCTCACCCGCGTCTGAGCCTGAGCATAAGCAGGTAACCGAATCCGATAAAACGACACAACCAACGGGCGCGAAAACGTCTTCCTCAGCCTTTAGCGATAAAGACATGCTTCAATTTAACCAACTGATGGCTGATTAATACTATGCAAAATGCACTCGTCAAAGACACAGGTTCATCCTCAAATCCAAGCACCTATTTGATGGTGCCGATCCTCATTTTCTTCGTGATTCTTATTTTTGCTGTGGTACGTGGGCCGTCTTTGATTACCAGTGCGGGCATTGGTAGTGCCATTATCGTGGTGGCGCCATTGATGTTGGCAACTTATGCGTTAACCATCATCGTGATGGCGGGTCGTGCTGGTGTAGACCTTTCTATTGGTCCGCTGATTGGTTTCATAAACGTGAGCCTCATTCAGTTGGTGGGCATTGGCTTTTTAGAATCGGGCATTAGCGTATTTTTGTTTGCCATGGGCGCAGGTATTGCTTACCAAGTATTAATGGGGCTCATCATTGTATACGTGCGTGTGCAGCCTATCATTGTATCCTTGAGTGGCTACCTCGCTTTGGTTGGGCTTAATCTTATTATTATGCCTAGGCCAGGTGGCCTAGCACCCGAATGGATGTTGGATTGGGGTGCGGGTACAGAAATTTTTTCTCCTGTGTTAGTGATTTTGGTCTTGGCGACAGCCGGCTGGTACCTGCTGGCCAAGACCGCTTTTTTTGGTAACCTTAAAATGATGGGATCCGATGAAAGAGCCACCTACACTAGCGGAGTTAATATTAATCTTGTGCGTATTGGAGCCCATGTTGTGGGCGGCATTTACGCAGGCTTAGCGGCCATTACCTTTACCTCTCTTATTAGTTCTGGCGACCCTTCACAGGGTACTACGTACACATTAATGGCCGTAACCGCTTTAGTGCTTGGCGGCGCTAGTCTAGCTGGTGGCCGGGGCAGTGCCTTCGGTTCTTTGTTAGGCGCACTCAACATTTACCTCATCACTTTTGTCTTGTCGACTTTCAACTTTGGCATGGTACAGAGCTATGTCACGGACTTGGCTTACGGCGTCATTTTGGTGGTGTCGTTACTCATCAGTATTGCCATTCCTGAATTACAGCGCCGGCTGAAAAATTTCTCACCGATGATGTTCTTTGTTATCTGCGCCACCTTAGCTTTAGGCGTGGTGGTACATATGGCAGTTGACCAATATGTTGACCCGTTGAATCCTATAAAGAGCTTCGTCTTCGCCAGTGCCTCTTCCGGTGCAGACGATGGTAGCGGCTATTCTGGTGGCACCTATTTCCTGTTCATTATTATTGGACTTGTGGCTTTGTCCTACGTGGTGAGACGCATGTTCAGTAATAACAGCCCGTCGATGACCGCATTTATAGTGCTGCTGCTCGTGGTGGTATCGGGGTTGATTTTTGCACCTGAAATTGATCTTGATGCAGCCACCGATGCTGCAAAAAGTGTAGCCAGCAAAACAGGCGGGATAGTGGTTAACACCTCGTCCATGAACGCCATTGATTTCTTTGCCCAAGAGCCGCTCACGGGCGTACCTCCTGCTAGCGACTCATTAACCTTATTTGAAGCCAGTAGCATGACCTTGCTGGCAGTGGCCGCTTCTATATTGTTGGCCTCTTTGGTGATCTTGCTGGCCATGCCTCACGTGGCTGCACGCACTAAGCGCATTGGTATGATTTTATTTTGGTGCATTACCGCCGTGGTTGGTTTTGCCGCACTGTTTTTCCAATCCGCCGAGCAGGGCTATTTGCATTCCAGTGTCTCGGGGGAGACGTTTGGGGTGCTTTTAATTGCCGCAATATTGTTCGTGATAACAGCGCCCATGGTGCAAACCAAAGTTCACAATGTGACCAACGTATTCATTGGCGCTTGTGCAATATTGGCTTTGATAGCAGTGTACTTTTTCGCCACCAATCAACCGATAGACCCTAATGCTGGGGCATACGCTGCGTCAATTTGGCAGGCAGGTACAAACGCGCCTTCAATAACAGAGCAAGCTACACAAGTAATGTACAGCGAGCCGGTGCGAATAATGGATCAAGCCAATTCGGTGGCCACCTATGCACAACTTGCCTATGGCGCCATCATTGTTGTGTTAACCCATATAGTCATGCGCCTGGCGATGGGTGAAGTGAGTTTTAAGAGTTTTTGGCGCTATTGGTATGTGCCGGTTGGGGCCTCCGTATTTTGGGGTTCACTGTTTTACGCCGTTGGGGTAGACCTGTGGAAGATTGCCTTGGTCATTGGTTTAGCCGTGGTCGCTGCGCCTAATGTAATGCACATTATTTCTACCTACATGATTGGCGAGCATAAGAACGACGAAATCGGTCGACTGAGCTAAGGACCATCTATGAAAAATTCAATAGAGTTAGAGAATAATAGTCATGCATAGATCAGCGTTTTTATTTTTAAAATGGTTGGGCTTTTTCATAGCTGCTGTTGTGGCTGGCGTGAGTGCTATTTTAGGTTCGTTAGACGGTGTGCCTACCCAACATGTAATGCTGTATACCATTGCCATTTTTGCCGTGCTGCTATGGGGCTGGCACCACGTGACCGTACGTTGGACATGGCGTGCAGGGGACGACTCAAGCGCTCAATCGTCAAACGAACACGCTGATAAATCTATTGCATCAACCGAATCGTTAGCGCCTGCTTCATCGCCTGCGTCAGTCAAAGCGGTAGCGCAAGAAGACGATGACAGCTATGTGGGTTCGCTGATTAACAACAATAAATCCATTCTCATTTTAATCATCTTGATGATTGCTTTATTCATGGGTGTGGCCTTTGCAGTTGACGGGTTTTTACAGTGGCACAACGTATTAGCGGTGGTGGTTATGTTGCTGCTATTAGCCATGACGGTGCTGATTAACAAAAACGTTAAGAACAATAAAAGCGGCTTGATAGGTGTCACCGTACTGGTGGGCTTGTTTATTATCGGCACCTTAATAGTGGAAGGCTTTTTGTCCACCCTAAATTTAAAGTCAATGCTGTTATTCGCCGCGTTCTTAGGCTTAGCCTGTATCGGTCAAACCCTAGTGGCGCTGTTAGGTGGCTTAGACCTTTCCATCCCATTTGTTATTGGCTCGTCTAACATCGGTTTAATGTACCTTTTCAACTTGGGGTTGCCACCTTGGGTGGCGGTGATCACCATTTTGTTAGCAGGTGCCGCCATTGGGTTTATCAACGGAATACTCAGTTTCAAGCTTCAAGGCCAGGCCCTAATTTTAACCTTGGGCGTGGGTTTTGCAGTATCTGGTGCCACTCAAATTCTAACCACTATTGGCTCTTCTTTTGGTGGCAACGTGTACGGCGTGGTACCGCAATGGTTATCTAACATTGCGTCTACTAACGGCAGCTTCATTGGCATTGCTATTCCACCTGTGGTGTTGATCTGGATACTGTTGGCCATTGGCTTAACTCAAGGCCTACGTCACACCAGCTGGGGCCGTAGCTTGTATGCCTTAGGCGGTAGTCGTACCGCGTCTGAACGTTTATCAATTTCTGAACGAGCCTACTGGATTGGCGTTTATGTCATCAGCGGTTTGTTTTCTGCGCTCACTGGAGCCTTACTATTGGGCTGGAGCGGCGGTGGTTTCATTGGCGTAGGTGACCAGTACTTATTTATGACCTTAGCTGCAGTGGTAGTTGGCGGTACGTCCTTGCTTGGCGGTTGGGGTGGTTATGGTTTTACGGTGATCGGCGTGCTGGTGCTACAGGTGCTTACTTCGTTTTTAGTGGGTATTGGTTTGAGCTTTGAGGGCCAGCAGTTTGTGTTTGGCTTGCTGATTTTACCCATGGTTGCTCTGTATGCACGCTCACCCCACATTCGTACACAAATATAACGATTAATTACAATTATAAGAAGAGGGCTGTAATGAACAAAATGATATTACCAACAGACGTTGTAGGGGGCACTTTTTGGCTTCTGTCGATGGCAATGATTGGCGCTGCAGTATTTTTCTTCTTAGAAAAAAATCGCATGCAACGCCAGTGGCAACCAAGTATCGCATTAGTGGGCGTGATGATGTTGATTTCGGCGGTGTTCTATCACTACGTTAAATCAATGTGGGTAGACACAGGCACAGCGCCTATTATTTTGCGCTATGTCGATTGGGTGTTGACGCACAGCATTCAGTTAGTGTTGTTCTACCTGGTGCTGTCAGCCACAACGAAGGTGTCTTCAGCTCTATTTTGGCGCTTATTAATTGGTTCCTTGGTGATGGTTGTGGGTGAATTCTTGGGCGCGGCAGGCTACATGAGTCATGCCTTAGGCTTCATTATTGGCGTGGTGGGTTGGCTGTATATATTGGGCGAACTCTACATGGGCGAAGCGGGCAAAGCCAATGCGGCTTGCGACGACCAAGCCGTGCATTTTGCTTTTAATGGCCTACGTCTCATCGTGACCGTGGGATGGGCTATCTATCCCTTAGGATACTTTATTGAGCACTTAGGTGGCGGTGTAGACGTGAACAGTCTCAACATCATTTATAACCTGAGTGACTTTTTGAACAAAATTATCTTTGGCTTCGTGGTCTATCTTGCTGCAGTGGGTGCAGAACGAAAAGACTCAAGTGCGAACACACTTTAACTATTGCTAGCAGAATCAGGAGAATAACAAATGACCGGTGCAGACATTATAGCGATCATCATACTTACGGCATTATCCATAGCCATTGCAGTATATTTGCTGCACTGGCTGTACAGACGTTCATCAAAAGAGGTGTCTTTTGTTAGAACCGGCCTGGGCGGAGAAAAGGTAGTGCTTTACGGCGGTGCCTTTGTATTGCCAATTATTCATAACATCACCACCGTGGGCATGCGCACCTTGCGTATTGAAGTGAATCGCGGTGGCGACAAGTCTTTTATTACTCAAAACCGTATGCGTGTTGAGATAGTTGCGGAATTCTATGTGCGGGTTAGCCCAAACCGTGAATCTGTTGCCATTGCTGCGGGTTCATTGGGCAAGCGTACCTTAGAGCCAGATAGTCTTAGAGAGCTAGTGCAAGGCCGTTTTGTAGACGCTTTGGGTATTGTGGCGGCAAAAATGACCATGGAAGAAGTGCAAGAAAATCGCGGTCAGTACATTAAGGCCGTTAAGGTGATTGTTGCAGAATCGTTGAGTGAAACAGGTTTGGAATTAGAGGCCGTTTCGTTAACGGGCTTCGACCAAGCCAGTTTAGAGGTGTTTGACCCGTCTAACGTGTTTGACGCCGAAGGTTTGACCCAGCTCACTGAACAAATTGAATCGCGCAAGAAGAAGCGTAACGACATTGAGCAAGATACGGCCATTAAAATACGCAACAAGAACTTAGAAACCGAGCAAAAAGCCCTAGAAATTGACAAACAACGTGAATTTGCGCGTTTGAAGCAAGAACGTGAAATTGCCATGCAAAAGGCCAGAGAACAAACCGAAACGGCCTCCGAGCAGGCTGAGCAAGAGCTCTTGGCAGAAGCTGCGCGCATTAAGTCTACGGAAGAAATTGAGAAAGCACGTATTTCTCAACAAGACACCATTGAAGTAGAGCGTTCTTTACGAGAGCACGAACTAACATTACAAGTGGAAGAACGTCGGAAGTTGCGTAACGAAATTGAACGTCAAACTGAAATTGAGATTAAGGAAAAGAACTTGGAAGCAGAAGTTCGCAGTTTAGAAATAGATCGCGAAAACGAGTTTGCACGCCTCTCTCAAGAAGAAGAGATTGCCAAGCGTCGCGCGCAGCAAAAAGCCGATGTGATGAAAGAAGAGTCAGAACGCTACAAAGAGTCTGAGCAAGCTCAGATTAAAGCTCAGGAAGTGGTTAAGAAGCTTAAAATCGAACAGCAACGCAGCATCGAGACCAGTCGTATTGAAAACGAAGAGAAGACCCAAACTCGAGAAATTGAAAAGCGTAAGTTGTTGCAACTCGAAGATCATGAGCGCGATCTAGCAGTGACCGAAAAATTAGTACTGGTACTCAAAGCCAACGAAGGCAGAGAACATGCCAGGGCTCAAACGGAATTGGCCTTGGAACAAGTGGCTTCGGCAAGGGAAATTGAGATTGCCCAGCGCAACAAAACGTTACACCTGATTCAAGCGGAGCAGTCCGTTGACGGCGAAGCTATCCAAATTACCACGCTTGCTAAAGCCGAAAAACAAGCCTCTCAAGAGCGTGAACAAGCAGAAAAGTACGAGTCGTTGGCTACCCAGTTGCGTTATGAAGTGGATGCGGCTGGCCAACTACTGCTTAACGAAGCAGAAAACCAACGCAGTGATGCGAGTCGCGACAGTGACCTTAAAATGCAATTGGCTAAAAACCTTGATTCAATTATTCGTGAAGCTGTTAAGCCGATGGAAAATATTGACGGTATCAAGATCTATGAAGTGAATGGTTTGCCTGGCGCTAATGGTGGCTTTAGTGGAGGTAATAGCGGTGGCACTGATTCTGGCTTCAGTGGCGGCAACGGTGGTGGAAACTTAGCCGACAGTGTAGTGAATTCTGCACTTCGTTACCGCGCCCAAGTGCCTTTTGTAGACAATTTGCTTAACGAAATTGGTATGTCGCCTAATGAAATAGGCAACATTAAAAATATCTTAGGTGACTACAAACCCGCGCAAGCATCAGTTGAAACCACAGACGCATAAGTAGGCAACAACATGGTTACAGTAGCTTTAGATGCGGGTAAACAATGGGTTAGGGGGTTGATGTGATGTTTGAATACGTTGTTTGGATTGGTATCTGCATCTTTGCTTACTGGAGCTATTGCATGTTCTGGGGTATGAGAGCCGCACGTCGGGTGCATAGCGCTCAGGACTACTTTTTAGCAGGCCGGGGTGTATCGCCGTGGGTCTTCGCTTTGGCGAGTACTGGTATTGCCTATGGTAGTTGGGCGTTTTATACCTATCCAACCATGGTTTCCCGCGACGGCTTACAGTTTTCCAATACGGCGTTTTATGCAATCGCCGCTTCTTTAGGCGGCATATTTTTACTCAAGCGGCAGTGGATGTTGGGGCGTAAATACGGCTACTTCACCAGTGCCGAACTGCTTACTAATTATTTTGGTGGCGACTTAATTCGTTACCTTAACTTAGGCATTGCTTTGTTATTTGGCATTCCTTTTGTGGCGCTATTGATGGGCGCGTCTGGCGCTTTGTTAAGCCACCTTACGGATGGCTTGGTCACACGCACCACCGCCATGTGGTTGCTAACCGCCTTTGTACTTTTATATAGCGTGATGGGCGGGCTACAAGCGGTAATGAAAGTGGCCGTTGTTCAAGTGGTGTTATTAACCCTAGGTTTGGTGGTGTTGGGTTTGTTGGTGTTAGACCAAGTGGGCGGCTTTACCTCGCTGAGTGAAAGTCTTTCCGGTCTAAGCCTTGCCACTGTAAGTGGAGAAACTCACAGCTATTTAGGATTAACTTCTGGCATTGGTGGCGGCAATTTTGACGGCTATTTAGCCATTCCCGGCGTGATTCAATGGACCAGCGGCATAGGCCTAGAGTTGCCTCTTGGCGGCCCGTGGACGGCCATTATGGGTCTTACTTTTCTTCTTTCTGTCATGGGCATACAGGCTTCACCGGCATTTTCCATGATGGTGTTTTCAAGCAAGTCAGTAGAAGGTTTTTCCTTACATCAAACCTGGGGAGGCGCTTGCACCATCGGTTTCTTGTTGCTGGTGTTTGCCACCATTATTGGCTTAGGTGCTCATCTTATAGACGTTGAAACCGGTGTGTCTTTAACGTCGCATCACAGCCAAATAATGGCTTCCATGATCCAACTGACTACTCAAGACATGCCGTGGCTTACGGGCTTGTTAGTGGTGTGTGTGATTGCCGCTTTACAGGCAACAGGTGCAGGGTTCATGTCCACCACGGGCAGCATTTTAAGTCGTGACCTGTATTTAGCCAAGTTGAATCCACAGGCCAGCGAGAAACAACAAGTGCAGGTGGCTAGAATTGCCACTTTGGGCGTGTTTTTAGCCGCCATGTTGTTAGCCTCATGGTCAATGGAAGCCACCGTGCTGTTAGGCAGTTTGGCATTGGCAACTAGTTTGCAATTGTGGCCTGCATTATTGGCCGCAACACGATTACCGGGGCTTACCAAACAGGCGGTTTTGAGTGGCTTAATTATTGGCATTATTGCCGTGATCTTAACCGATCCTATGGGTCAAAAGCTGGCTGGCGGCTCACTACCGTGGGGCGCATGGCCTTGGACCATTCATTCAGGCGCTTGGGGGCTATTTTTTAATTTAGTCGTTTGTCTGTTGGTTTCAATGGGTAGTAGTGATGATCTACAAAAATCCCATCGACAGACTTTTCACAACTATTTAATAAGCAAAGACGGCCCTAGGGCGGGTGACCAATGGGCTAAGCCTGTAGCGGGCGTTTTCATTATGGGTTGGCTGTTTTTTGCCATTGGCCCAGGCTCGGTGTTGGGTAACTTTGCCTTTGGCGCGCCAGATGCAGGTTTTGAAAACTGGGTCTTTGGCATGCCGTCGTTGTGGGCATGGCAAATTATTTGGTGGGCGTTAGGGGTAGGCATCATTTGGTTCTTAGCCAATACCCTAAGGCTGTCTACACCGATTGAAGAGTAAAAAAGAAGATGCCAACTAAAGGCATCAAAAAGTAATTCCTGAACTGAATAACAAAATAAAATACGCGAGGAAAATATGTTAAAAATTACGGGTTATAGCGACAAGTATTCCATTTGTCCGGGTGATGACATTAAGTTTTATATTAACTCGGAACATGACGAGGTGTATGACGCTCAAATTGTACGTCTGATTCATGGTGACACAAACCCTGAGGGGCCGGGCTACAAAGAAGAAGAGATTGGCGCACTGTGTAATAAAAGCTACGCCGGTCGCAATCAACGTATTCACGGTGGTTCATATGTGGTGGTGCCACAAGATGAGCGACTTAACGTGGAGAGCTTCACGCTGCAGTGCTATATTTTTCCCACCACGCCAGAAAAAGGTCGCCAAGGCCTAGTGACTAAGTGGGTAGAAACCACCTCTAGTGGCTATGGTTTGTTTATTGATGAGCAGGGCTGTTTGAGCGCCGAAATTGGCGACGGTAAAGGCCTTGTTACGCGTTTATCTAGCGAAAAGCCTCTATTACGTAAGGTTTGGTATTTAGCCGCAGTGAGCTACGACGCACGCACTGGTCGCGTTACTTTATATCAAGAGCCAGTAGTGACTTCTACCAATGGTGGTTTAGGTCAGGCCATTCTTAACCCAGCAGAAGATGCCACGGCATTGGTTGAAGCGATAAGCAGCATGCGCCCAGGCGTTAACGACGCGCCCTTGCTCATGGCTGCCTCTACATTGAATGAACGTTCAGGCCGCAGCGTGTTTGGCGCTCACTTTAAAGAAGCCGAAACCCCCGTTGAGTTACCAGAACAAGCTAACGTTTATAACGGTAAAATCGATCGGCCAAGGCTGTCAAAAAGAGCCCTTTCTAAAGGCGAAATTGAGTCTTTGGCACGTGGCTATCAAACCTGCGCAGCCGACTTACGCAATGACGTTGTAGCCGCTTGGGACTTCCATGCCAACATCACCACTAATATTGCCACTACTTACATTTTAGACGTGTCTACGTCGCGTCTTAATGGCCACATTATTAACATGCCATGCCGTGGTATGACCGGCTTTAACTGGACCGGTGATGAAATTGTTTATCATCACAAGCCCGAAGAATATGGTGCTATTCACTTCCACGACGATGACATCGATGATGCCCGTTGGGACGTTGATTTTGTGTACAAAGTACCCGATTCGTTAAAGAGTGGCATTTATGCAGCAAGACTGCGTATTGGTGGCGTTGATTCGTCAGAAACAGAAGATTATGTGCCTTTTGTTGTGCGCCCACCACGGGGCAAAACAACCTCGAAACTAGCGTTAATTTTACCCACCAATAGTTACATGGCCTACTCTAACGATAACTTGGCTACCAACTGTGTGGTTGCTGAATTATTGGCAGGCAAGGTGCCGGTAATGACCGCGGCAGACCTGTATTTGAACGAACACCGCGAATACGGTTTGTCTACCTATTCACTTCACTCCGACGGCAGTGGCGTGTGTTATTCGTCGCGTCTACGTCCCATATTGAACATGCGACCTAAATACCGTCATTGGTTGTCGCCTTCTTTGTGGCAGCTTAATGGTGACTTGCATCTAACGGACTGGTTGGAGGAGAAAAATTTCGACTTTGACGTTCACACGGATGAAGACTTGCACCGCGAAGGCGTGGGCTTGTTAAACAAGTATCAAACCGTGCTAACGGGTAGCCACCCAGAATACACCTCCGAAAAGATGTTCTCGGCTTACGAGCAATATCAACAAGACGGTGGCCGATGGTTGTATTTAGGCGCAAACGGCTTCTACTGGTGCAGTGAGTATCATCCAGACAACACCAATATTATTGAAGTACGCAAAGGAGAAGCAGGCACACGTGCATGGACCGCCAACCCCGGTGAATACAATAACGCCTTTGACGGCAAATACGGCGGCATGTGGCGTGCACGAGGCCGAATTCCTAGTAAGTTGTGCGGCCTAACCTTTACTGCTTATGGCTTTGATGTCTCGTCTTACTACGTGCGTGACAAAGACAGTGAGCGCCCAGAAACGTCATGGATTATGGACGGCGTGGGTAATGGCGAGCGTATTGGCGACTTTGGCTTAGTAGGCGGCGGTGCAGCAGGATTAGAACTGGACCGGTATGACTTGGAGTTCGGTACGCCGCATGAGGCCTTCCTTTTAGCTCACTCCGAGGCGCATACAAACCTAATGCTGCAAGTGAACGAAGAAATTCACTTTTCAGTGCGGGGTTACCACGGCGGTGGTACAGAAAACCCCATGGTGAGAGCTGACATGATCTATTACAAAACACCTAACAACGGTGCCTTGTTTGCTCCGGGTTCACTGTCTTGGTGCGGTAGTTTGTCTCACAACAACTACAACAATAACGTGTCTAGAATCACTGAAAACACCATTCGTGGGTTCCTTAAGGATGAAGTACTACCTTAGGCTTTTTAGATTCTATTAACGAGATGAGCAAATAGTGCAGGAACCGCTATTTGCTCACGGAGATAATGAAGTAGGAGAATTGCAATGTATATGTCAGATTCAGCAGCCATGATAGAGCCCCCAGTGGGCAAGGCCGTGTTAGGTACAAGTAACGTGACGCCTAATGCTTTAGAACAGCAGTTAATGAACAGTTTGGACGAAGACAAGGTAGACGACCTTTCTAAGTGTTTGTTTACCCTCAATAACCGAAATTATGGGCCCATAGCGGGTGCCTACGTTGTGGTTTGCACTAAGGAAAATGAACAGTGGTGTGTGGGCCAACTTAATGCAGACCGGGCCAAACCCGTGATTTTGTTTGAGGATATGGTGTTCACCAACCCCGAAGAAGCGCAGCGCCAAGCGGAAATTGTAAAGCTAGAACGTGGCGAAACCACACCTTGCCGAAACCATTAGTCGACGTTATTAATTGACCAATAATCGACCTTAAACGAACTCAACGCGAGACCGAGGAATACTTATGTTAAATCAACCCAAGGGCGTTGCCGCTAACGAATCTTACGATGGCGCCGACGACTATATTACCCGTACTTACATCATGCCGCTGTTGTTTGATGCGGAATCTCGTAGGCGGCTGATCTCTGAACATAGAGCAAGCCCAGTGGGCACTCCATCCGCTAACAACAAGGCACTTGTAGAACACAGCCATGACTTGCGCACCGTGTTGGATAAAATGCGCCGCCACCCTATGGCAGGTAAATACGTGAGCGTATGCCTGCGTATGTTTGCCGAGTATAAAATTGGCCGAGTGACCGGTGTTAGGGGCGAGCCCGTTGAAATGTTCGACGGCATCTATTCGTCAGAAGAAGCCTGTGAACATGCTATTTTCTTAATGCGAATTAATGACCTGATGCGTCAGTATGGGTGATATTCACGTGCGGCTTGTCTAACAACCTGACCACACGGAAAACTCAATGCCACTAAGCTCCACAAAATTAAATCACCGCCTGGGAAGTTAAAAATGGACATGCTAATTTGACCTTCAGCGGTTTCTGATATAGTTTCTGTGTCGGCTAAATTGGCACTATAAAATACAATCAGTGCCGCCCTTGAAGAGGTTTGGACGACAGGGCTGATTTAAAAAGTCCGCCGTCTAAACCTTGATTAGAAAAGGCCGTGTAATCTGCCACACAGTCTTAGATGACCGGTGATAATGGATGTGATTAAATTGTTCGTGTTGATGTATTGGGTGAATCTAGCCTGTTCAATAATCACCAAAATAGAGCATACCCACCTCACACTGACTGACTTTCTTGTTAAAGGTGATAATTTCGTCAAATACGGCGCCCAGTCTATCGGTAGTTTTACGAGCGCTACTCCAGTAGCGGTTGCCGGTAGCGACTCTGGGTGTGTAGTCAGGCAGGTTTAATTGCTGGTTGCTTCTGGCTAAAAAATTGTCGCCTATATAGGCTTTGCTCATGCCATTTTCGTAGTTTAGCAAGGCTAAGACTTTGCTTTTGCTAAAATTGTTAGCCGAGCCAAAAGTTTAAAAGCCAGGCTTCTGCTAACATGAACTAGATCTACATTAACGAGTTTTCGCCTATGCCAGACGCTTTTCGAATGTGTTGAGTAAAACTTTTCACCACGGAAGTAGTGACCATTTACAACAAATGTATACAGCGCGTCGAAATAAGCAGCATCAACACCAGTTGCTACTCTTATTTCATAATGTTCATAACTGTGTCCTTTGGCAATTAGCCCTCCTGCCGCCGTTTCTTACTCCTTAAGAATTACTCTGGTGGTGTCAGTTCTGACGATAGGCCCATCGAAGTGCATCTCAAAACATCCACTTGTGAACTGATTTGCGTTAATTTCATACGTACGCTGTTTGGAAACTCGTTTCAAGCGTGATCTTGAAAATAACCCAAATCCTGATATGTTTGAAATTCCACTTGATGAATTCGCATTTATTACTGCTTGTGAGGAGTGGGAAGACGTTAAAAACCACGAAACGGATGAACAGCTTAAATCATGCTTGCAGACACGTTGTGGTTGTGTAAAACGTATCATAGGCTATTCACTCACAACTGGGCATTCTGAGCCAGGCTGGTTAGTGAATTGTAGTTTTGAGGGCGGCTGCGATATAGGTTTGTCTTTCAAGCAAGATGCAATCTATTGGGGAGAGGATGGAAACTTGTTTGTGAGTTATTGTGGGTTTCAACGATCAAAAGTGTGGGTTTTAGAAACGGCGTTCACTATTGGTGTGAGTGAGTGGGGTGATAATTAAAGGATGCGATATGGGTTAACAGCAGCTGCCAATCCGGTAGTAGAACGTTACGCTTACCATGCTTAGGGACTTACCCTGAGCATGTCTAAATGATCAGCCCATTCTTGCATCATCCTTGTGCGCTCTGGTAGTAGTTGTGCCTTGTTGTAGGTGGCTCTGACGCGGTCATTGCTCTCATGTGCTAGTTGTAGCTCTATGATGTCAGAACGGTAACCTAGCTCATTGAGCATGGTGCTAGCCGTATGTCTAAAGCCATGGCTAGTCATAAAGCCAGTACCGAAAGGTTCGCCCGTTCTAGGGTCAATCATTCGCCTGATGGCGTTGGTGGTAGCGCTCTCACCTATAGGCGTGAGCTTCTTCTTGCCGACACCTATGGTGGATACAAACACATACTCGAGGTGGCCGGTTTCTTTAAAAGCGTCTTTTAAAATCACCATAGCTTGTGGTGCTAGTGGAACCTTAAGCTCCCTGTGCATTTTCATTTCTTCTTTGGGTATGGTGATTAGGGCTTCATCAAAATTAATGTACTCCCACTTCATAAATCGTATGTTCTTGGGTCTTAAGAATACTAATGGCATTAGTTTTAGTGCGAGTGTTACTGCTACGTCTCGGTTAGGGGCTGGCTTGTGGATCTGCTGAAGCAATACCTTAAAGTCTTCTGGGTCTGTGACGTGGCCAAAGTTGGACTTGGTCTTGTTGTTTGTTGCAGGCATCAGTCCAGTTAAGCCGGTAGCTGGATTGGCTTCAATGTCACCTAGTAAGAATGCTTCGTTGTACACCTTGTTTAATATGCCAGCCATGCGGAAGGCGGTTTCCCTTGTCCCTCTGTCCGTCATCTTCTCCATGATCCCAAACAGATCTCTAGTCGTAAACTTTGTAAGACATTTACTATCCATATAAGGGTAGAGGTTCTTCTCAATGCGTTGCACAAGATCTTTCCTGGTGGATTCAGCTTGGTTTTGTTTGCTGAGCCATGCCTTGCAGCGAGTGCTAAATAGGATGCTGCTGTTGGCTTCTTGGTTCTTTGTTGCTGTAGGGCTTGCTCCGGACTGTACGAGCTTCCTGGCGGCTATGTGAGCCTCTCTAGCGTCCGCTAGGGACGTCTCAGGGTACGTGCCTATAGTATGAGTCTTCCGCTTGCCATTAAGCTTGTAGTCGTACCTCCATGCCTTTGATCCATTGGGCTTAACAAATAGGTATAGGCCTCCTTGGTCGCTTAGCTTGTATGGTTTGTCTTTAGGCTTGGCGTTCTTGATTTGAGTGTTGGACATGCCCATAAGGTACTACCCCTCTGATATTCGTATACCGTAAAATATACCGTAAAAAGTAGTGGGTAGTATAATACAAAAAATACTCTAAATACATTAAACTGTTATAAAACAAAGGTGTATGAGTGGGTAGTGGACGGTATCATTCACATAATACATATAAATTGCGTTTCTCGGGCGCGCCATTTTATTTTTTACTAGTCC
>ERZ1049444.638-NODE-638-length-31380-cov-8.548827_pt1 | contig 31380 bp, 41 predicted proteins | sample MGYA00383101_ERZ1049444 | MGnify/ENA primary metagenome ERZ1049444 (study PRJEB29581, sample SAMEA5548371) | metagenome | biome: marine; feature: coastal; material: water | depth 50 m | study: Short-term variability in the microbial, nano- and picoplankton...
GGAGTATCAGCTACAGGTTCTATAGGGACAATATCTACTAGTGCAGTAATTAATAATACTGTAACATTAACGGGAGTATCAGCTACAGGTTCTATAGGGACAATATCTACTAGTGCAGTAATTAATAATACTGTAACATTAACGGGAGTATCGGCTACAGGTTCTATAGGAACACTTGTACTACACGCAGTTTCTAGAACAACTCTTACTGGAGTTTCTGCTACTGGAGAAGTAAACGAACTAGAAGAGAAACCCACTGAAGCTCTTAATAGTGTAAGTGCTACAGGGTCGGTAAATACTGTAATAGTAAATGTACTAGAAGCTCTAGCATCTTCACCAGCTACAGGCACAATAGGTACAGTAGGTACAACTGCAGCAGTGTTTGACTTCCAAGCCGTAAAAGATCAGTATAGCCGTAGACGTACCGTATACATAGCAGAGGCAGCATAATGTCTACTTCAGCATCTAGAACGGTACGTGTGCCACAAGAAAATAGAATAGTGTTTATTGAAGCATTAGATATAAATAGAACGGTAAGAGTTCCAGCAGAAAATAGAATAGTATTTGTTGAAAGACAGAGTACCTCTGCAGAACGAACCGTATACGCAACTGAGGATTAAAGATGAGCTTTCGTTGGCCTAATAAAGACCCTGATGAACAACTAGACTATAGTGTAGATTGGGAACGTTTTCTCGGTACTGCTACTGTTAGTTCAGTTACATGGTCAGTAAAGTCTACTGCGTACAATACTAAAACTACATTAGCTGCAGGACAGACACTTACGGTTGCATCTAGTTCTGCAACTACAGATGACATACAAAATGTATCTCAAACTAACACAAACACAGTTGCCACTATAAATATTGGTGGTGGTATAAACAACACAGAGTATACTTTTTTCTGTAACATAACCGATAGTACAGGCAGTCAAGCAGAACGTAGTATTAAGTTACGGGTAAAGGAACGTTAAATGGCTTATGATTATCTTGGTCTAGTAAATGACGTAAACCGCAGACTTAATGAGGTAGAACTTACTTCAAGTAACTTTGCTACTGCTACTGGTGAGTACAGCATGGTTAAGGATGCGATTAACTCTGCAATTCGTTACATTAATCAACATGAGTATCAGTGGCCCTTTAATCATGTAGAAGCAGAAGAAACTTTAACTGCTGGTACAACACGTTATGCATACCCTGCAGATGCTAAAACAATTGATATGGATAGCTTTCGCATTAAACGAGATGCCACTCTAGGAAATACCACTAAAAGACTTAGGATTATTTCTTATGAAGATTACTTAGATAACTATGTAGATTCTGAGTATAATACAGATAGTACTAGCAGAGCATTACCTAACTACGTATTTCGTGCGCCTAGTCAGGAGTTTGGTTTTGTGTCTGCCCCAGATAAAGCATACACCGTTGTATACGAATACTACAGACTTCCTGTAGACCTTATCAATGCTACGGATGTACCTTCTGTACCAGAACAGTTTAGGTATGTTATACTAAATGGTGCAATGCACTTTGCTTATATGTTTAGGGGTGAAACTCAAGAGTCTGCACTAATTCAAAATCGGTTTGAAGATGAGATTAAACAGATGAGAAGTCTTTACATTAACCGTTACGATTATCTGAGGTCAACTGTAATACACAGAGCAAACTCATCACAAGACACTATTAGGGTTTCTTAATAAATGCCATCAACTCGCCAAACATACCCCGTAGAGTTTAAGGGTGGGCTTGTTACTAATATGAGTCCTTTGCAGCAAGGTATTAATGCTGCTGGCTCTGCACGAATACTTAAAAACTTTGAGCCATCTGTAGAAGGTGGTTATAGAAGAATACTAGGATACACTAAATATAATAATAGTATCATTCCACCTTATGGTGCTCCTGTAGTACACGGTGCTAGTCAAAGTGGCACAACTCTTATTATAGGTAATATACACCAAACCCCAGAGGCAGGTGATACATTAACAGTAACGGGTGTGACAGGAACATACACTATTGCGTCAGGTGGTGTGTCATTCGATGCTACAAATAACAGAGCTACACTTACTCTTACAGGCTCTTTAGCTAGTTCACCTGCAAATGCTGCTACAGTAACTTTTGCCACAACTACTAGTAATTATCTTGCAATTGGTTGTGGTGTATTTTTAGATAGAGTAATTGTTTCAAAAAATAATGACATCTTTAAGATATCATCTAGTACTATAACACATATAAATATTCCTAGTTATGGTACAGTGCTTGTAAACGGTGGGTCACAAACTGGATCAAGTCTTGTCGTAGATGGTTTAACTGCAGCACCACAAGCAGGTGACGTATTTAAGATTGCAGGGATTGATCTTGTATACACTGTAACTACAGATGCAACTGTAAGCACAGGGGGTGCTACTGTAGCTATAAACCCTGCACTAGCCAGTTCTCCTGCAGATAATGCAGCAATAACATTTTTAAGTACTTCAAGAGATGGTGCTACAAAAACTAGATTTGCTAGATATAACTATTCAGGTACAGAAAAGATTGCCCTTGTAGATGGTGCTAATGTTCCTGCACTATACGACAATAGTACATTTACTGCTCTTGATACTTGCCCTACAGATGTTAATGGTGCTGGGTTTGTGGTTAATTTTAAAAATCAACTATTCTTTGGTAAGAGTAATATATTAACTTTTACTGCCCCATATACAGATAATGACTTTACAGCCGCAGCAGGTTCTGGTACAATCTCTTTAGGAGCAGTGATTACAGGACTAGTTGTTTTTAGACAGCAATTGATTATCTTTACTGAGTCTTCTATATTTCAGTTAGTTGGAAATACAATCTCAGACTTTCAGTTACAACCAGTTACTACAGATATTGGTTGTGTAGATACAGACACTATCCAAGAAGTGGGTGGTGATGTAATGTTCTTAGGGCCAGATGGTCTTAGACTACTAAGTGCTACAGATCGTATCGGTGACTTTGGACTTGCTGTTGTGTCTAAACCAATACAAAAAGAAGTAACAAGTTTTATTACTGCTAATACTTCCTTCAGTAGTGTGGCTATTCGTAATAAATCTCAATACAGAATACTGGGGTATAATACAAACATCACACAAGAAAATGCTCAAGGTATACTTGGTACACAATTCTCAGGTCAAGGTGGTGAAGGAATGGCTTGGGCGGAGTTACGTGGCATTAGGGCATACGTAGCAGATAGTAGGTTCTATCAAAATGCAGAAACAATAGTCTTTGCTAATGACGATGGATACTTGTATCAAATGGAAGATGGTAATAGTTTTGATAGTGGAAACATACAAACTACTTTTGCCACACCGTTTATGCCTATTAGTGATCCAAGGGTACGTAAGACTTTTTATAAAGCCTTTTTGTATACAGACCCACAAGGCGGTGTGTCATTCGACATGAGTCTTAAATTAGACTTTGACCAACTTAATAGCATACAACCTACACAAATAACATTTGATAATAATACAGGTGCAGTTGCGTTTTATGGTGCTGCCACATACGGATCAGCAGCAGTATACAGTAATAAACTCTTAACTCTTTTTGAAACGCAACTAATAGGATCAGGATTTACAGCATCAATACAAATTGATTCGGATAGTACAGACCCACCATTTTCACTTGATGCTATAACTTTAGAATTTGGTACAAACACGAGAAGGTAAACCAAAATGGGAACAGGCTACACTAGAAATGACTCATCTAACAACATTGCTGATGGTAACATTATCAATGCCTCTGATTTAGATGGTGAGTTTGATGCAATTGAAAGTGCAATGGGTACAAGTGGTCACACACATGACGGTACATCTGCAGAAGGTGGACCAGTTACTGTAGTTGGGCCAGTACAAGACCTTGTAGTTAGTGCCACTGAAGTAAAACCTAAGACTACCAATACACTTGATATTGGTACTAACAGTCTTTTGTTTAAAGATATGTTTATTGATGGTGTAGCTACACTTGGTAGTATTAAAATTGATAATGATGGTACAATTGGTTCTGCTACTACAGTAGATGCTATTGCTATTTCTTCTGGTGGCATAGTTACATTTAAAGATGATATTATTATAAAAGACGGTGGCACCATTGGTGTTACTTCTGCTGTAGATGCAATGACAGTTTCTAGTGCTGGTATTGTTACATTTAAAGATGATATAATTATTAAGGATGGTGGCACTATCGGTTCTGCTTCTGATGCGGATGCTATTGCTATTTCTTCTGGTGGTGTTGTAACATTTAGTCAAGCTGTAAGTAATTTAGGTAATGTAACTGGTAAGACAAGTTCTGGTTTTGTACTAGCACTCCAAACATCTGACACTACTGTTGAAGCAACTAATGTACTAGGGAAAATTGAGTTTAGTGCTCCCGATGAAGCTAGTGGTACAGATGCCATACTTGTTGGTGCATCTATTGAAGCATTAGCAGAAGATACATTTGATAGTTCTACTAACTCTACTGCTCTTGTGTTTAAAACAAATACTACTGGTGCAGCTACAGAACGTATGCGTCTAACTAGTGCAGGTGATCTACACTTCTTGGATAACCGTAAAGCTATCTTTGGTGCTGGGTCTGACCTACAGATTTATCATGATGGGTCTAATAGCTATATTACAGACGCTGGCTCTGGGAGTTTATATTTAAGAGGTTCTAATCAGGTAAGGATTGAAAGCGCAACAGGCGAAAAATACTTCATTGCTAATGCTAATGCAGACACAAACCTATATTACAACAACGCAGTCAAACTCGCCACCACCTCAACAGGTATTGACGTAACTGGCGCCGCAACATTCAGCGGTAACGTAGGTATTGGGACGAGTTCGCCAAACTTACATGGTTGGACGAATGCTGTAACTCTAAATACATCAAGTAGTGCTGGCTACGAAATAGGTCAAAGTGGAACAAAATATGGTGCCTTTGCCTTGCAAGGTGACGGACGTGTTCAGTTAACAAACTTTACTGCAAACCCATTGACTTTCCAGACCAACAACACAGAAGCCATGCGCATCGACAGCAGCGGTAATGTGGGCATTGGTGATGCAACTCCAAGTCAAAAGCTAGATGTAAGCGGCAACATCCGTGTTACGGGTGGCTTTGTAGAGTTCTCAGGTGATACATCTACCCCATCAGCCGCCGCCGCAATACACAGACCTGCTGATAATACTTTGGCGTTCTCTACATTAAACGCAGAACGCATGCGCATCGACAACAGCGGCAATGTGGGTATTGGATGCACACCAGATCAGCCTCTGCAAGTGAAGGGGATTATAGAAACTCAGGCGACAAACAGCACAAACGGCTGGGCGCTCTACACGCATACCGACAACACTTTTCGGATAAACTACAATAGTGCAGGATCTGATGAGGTAACTATCGACAGCAGCGGTAACTTAGGTGTTGGTGGTACTGTTACTGGAACAGGCACTTCTGTTTTTGCATCTTTAGACATCTCTGGTGACATTGACGTAGACGGCACAACAAACTTAGACGTTGTAGACATTGACGGTGCTGTTGATTTTGCATCAACTACTGCCCATGCAGGTAATGCTACATTTGCAGATAATGCTAAAGCCATCTTTGGTGCAGGGTCTGACCTACAGATTTACCATGATGGTAGTAACTCGACTATTCGGGACGGTGGGACAGGAGTGCTTATACTGCAATCTAATCAAATGAATGTGCAGAGTTCGACAGGAGAGCAGTCAGCACAGTTTAATGAAAACTCAGACGTTAAACTATATTTCGACAACTCACAAAAATTTGTCACCACTTCAACAGGTATTGACGTAACTGGCGGCGCAACATTCAGCGGCAATGTGGGTATTGGCGTTACTCCTTCGGGTCATAGGCTACAAGTATCAGGGGGTACATCTTACTTTTTAGATACTGTGTATATCGCTGGCGGTCTTGGTAAGATGGTTTCATCTGATAGTGCTTCTAACCCATTGATATTTGGCAGAAATGCGTCTGAGGATATGCGCATCGACAGCAGCGGTAATGTTGGGATTGGGACAAGTTTGCCTAGTGCAACCATGCACCTAAAAGCACCATCAGGAAACACAGGGTTATACATTCAAGATGCAAATGGAAGCCCTAACTTATCTTTCTTAGATAGTGCAGGTACAGTACAATGGCAAATTTACTCTACAATGGGTGGTGCTGCTGGATTAGACCCGCTTGTCTTTTATAGTTCTGGTGGGGAGAAGATGAGAATTCATCCCAGCGCCGCTTCGATTATTTCAATCGGCAAAACAGGCTCTGGAACGAGTGGACAGGGGATGGTGCTAATAGGGAACCCAGCTTCACCCCAGCAATACTTCAACAAGTCATACGATGGCTCAGTCAACGGAGTTCTCTTTTACCACAACGACAGTTATGTCGGTGGTATAAACTACAACAACACTTCCACAGTGTATGCGACATCATCAGACTACCGCCTAAAAACTGACGTACAGCCAATGACAGGCGCATCTGCCCGTGTGCAAGCACTGAACCCCGTCAACTTTGAGTGGATTTCTGAAGGCACTCGTGTCGATGGCTTCTTGGCTCACGAAGCACAGGCTGTTGTCCCAGAGGCTGTTGTCGGTGCAAAAGACGCAATGCGTGATGAGGAGTATGAAGTCACTCCTGCTGTTCTTGATGACGATGGCAAAGAAGTAACGCCAGCCGTTATGGGTACTCGCAGTGTCCCTGACTACCAAGGCATTGACCAAAGCAAGCTAGTGCCTCTGCTAACGGCTGCACTGCAAGAAGCAATAGCCAAGATTGAAACACTTGAAACCAAAGTCGCAGCCTTAGAAGGAGCATAAACAAATGGCAATCACTTACACTTGGACAATACCGACAGTAGAACGTAACTTATCAGACGGTGGTGTGGCAGTAGCACACTGGCGTTGTAGTGCAGTAGATGGTGACTATAGTGCATCATCGTATGGCACATGTGGCTTGGAGTATGACGCATCATCATCAGACTTCATTGCGTATGATAACCTAACTGAAGCAAATGTGCTTGGTTGGGTACAAGGATCGGTATCTAAAGATGATACTGAAGCTGCTCTTGCTGCTAAGATTAATGCAGACAAGACACCCACCACAGGTGCAGGAGTACCGTGGTAACTTAACATAAAGGAGAAAACTAATGACAGAGAAAAAAACAAACGTCATTACTATTAATGATAAAGAGTACACAGAAGATCAACTTATGGATCAACAGAAAGTTATGATTAATCATATTACTGATTTGGAACGTAAGATTGGTTCTACACAGTTTAACCTTGATCAGTTACAAGTCGGCAAGCAAGCCTTCTTGGATATGCTTACAAAATCTCTAGAGGAAGAAGTAACCTCTGAACCAGAATAAAATATAAAGGCAGAATAAATATGACTGACAATAGCTGGCATTTAAGTAAATCCGTACCCATCTCTTTTATACTGGCTATCGTTGGTCAGACTGTAGCACTTGTTTGGTATGTATCTAGTTTAGATAATAACATTCAAAATAACCAACGTGAACTTATTAGGCATGAAACCAGAATAGAAGCCTTAGAAAAGGTGGTGCAAAGCCAAGCCGTAACCCTCGGACGTATGGATGAAAATATAAAAGCCATACGACACTCAGTGGAAAAGATGGCGAATAGGGATACGGAACAGTAAATAACTGGAGTCTTTCTTTTAGGTAATTTAAGCAGGGGGGAGTGCTTATGATTGATCCAGTAACAGCTATAGCTGGTGCAACCGCAGCTTTTAATGCAATTAAAAAAGGCATACAGGTTGGAAGAGACTTGCAAGACATGGGTGGTCAACTCTCTCAGTGGGCAGGTGCAATAGCAGACCTAGACTTTGCAGATAGACAATCTCAAAAGCCGCCTTGGTATAAGGCTCTAGGTGGTGGTGTTGAAGCACAGGCAATGGAAATATGGCAAGCTAAACAAAAAGCTGAGTCCATGCGTAAAGAATTAAAAGATTACATATCGGCTATGTATGGCCCATCTAAGTGGCAAGAGATACTTGAGATAGAAGCCAAGTTAAGAAAACAAAAGAAAGAACACGAGCACAGACAAATAGAAGTTAAGCAAAAAATAATAGAGTGGTCAGCAGGTATAGCTGTATTTATTATTTGCACTGGATGTTTGTTTGGATTTGTATATTTAGGGACTAGATAATGATACAATTCAAAGGATTTAAACCACAGGCTATGCAACGTATTGCAGGTACTATGGGCTATCAAGGCGACATGAATGGCTTTAATACGTTCTTACAACAAAACCCTGACAAGATGCAACAAATGAATATGTATCAAAATAAAGCTATGCAGATGGTTAAAGGTGGCATGGTTAAAATGCAACCGGGCGGTACTGTGCCACCACAACAACCTATATATCAAGGTGAATCTATTACAGAGTTACAATCACAACGTGCTATTGATCCTTCATTAGCTTATGGTACTACTGTACAGCCTGTTGGCACAGAGATAACAGATGATCAGACAATTGATCCTAGCAGTGGTCAAGTTACAGGTGATATTCAAACGGGTACAGTACAAATAGATGCTGCACAGGCTGATGTACCAACCGCAACTCCTGCAGTTACTATGGATGCAGCTAAAGCTAAAGATGAGGTAGCAGCTACTGTAGCTAAAACACAGGCAGCACAAGGTGTTGTTGATCCTCGTTCTGTAGTAGATGCACAACAAGCTACATCAACTAGTGTAAGTGAACTTGAAGCTGCTCAAGGTAAAGCCGTATTAATGGACAACCCTGTGCAACGTAAAGTAGAGGAAGGTGAATTAGTTAGCCCTTCTGCTAATGCAGCCACTGCTGCTAAGTTTACTGAAGAAGTACAAGCTGCGCAAGCTACTCCTACCAAACAGGCTACAGTTCAAGGTCAACTTGATACATTAATGCAACAGTTTGAAGGTGGTGCTACACCTGCATGGGCTGCTGGTGCTATGCGTAATGCCACAGCTACTATGGCTGCACGTGGCTTGGGTGCTAGTAGCATGGCAGGTCAAGCTCTTGTACAAGCAGCTATGGAATCTGCAGTACCTATAGCACAAGCAGATGCAAAAACAATTGCATCTTTTGAAGCACAGAACTTGTCAAACCGTCAACAACGTGCTATGCTTGCAGCAGAGCAACGTGCTAAGTTTATTGGTCAAGAGTTTGATCAATCCTTCCAAGCACGTGTAATGAATGCAAGTAAGATTAGTGACATTGCAAACATGAACTTCACTGCCGAGCAACAGGTTGCTTTGGAAAACAGTCGTGCAGCAAACACTATGAACCTAGCCAACTTGGGTAACAGACAGGCACTTGTAATGTCTGAAGCTGCAGCACTAGCCAACATGGACATGGCTAACCTTAACAACAGGCAGCAAGCTGCTGTAATGAATGCACAGACTTTCCTACAGACAGATATGGCTAACCTAAACAATCAACAGCAAACAGAAATGTTTAAGGCTCAACAAAGTATACAGTCTTTGTTTACTGATCAAGCTGCTGAGAATGCTGCACGTCAGTTTAATGCAACTAGCCAGAACCAGACTGATCAGTTCTTTGCTAACTTACAGACACAGGCATCACAGTTTAATACTTCACAGGCTAATGCTGTTGCACAGTTTAATGCAGGTGAAGCTAACGTAATGGAAAAGTTTGCTGCAGAAATGATGAACCAACGTGATCAGTTCAATGCACAAAACAGATTAGTGATTGATCAACAGAATGCACAGTGGCGTAAGCAAGTAGCAACAGCAGATACTGCAGCTATTAATCGTGCTAATGAAATTAATGCAACTAATCTATTAAACATTTCTAACAATGCATACAATGATCTATGGTCATATTATCAAGACAGCATGGAATATGCTTGGAACAGTACTGAGAATGAACGGCAAAGACTGCAAGAGATTACAATGAAGAAAATGGAAGTTGATGCATCTGTTGAGGCTTCTGCATTGATTGCAGACCAAAAATCTTCTAGTGCTTGGGGCAGTCTCGTAGCTACGATGTTTACTTCAAAGATAGGTGGTGACACCTTACTTGGTAAAGGTCTTGAATGGTTAGTTTAATTTTAAATAAGGACACATACAATGGACGTTAATCCAGCATATATGGCATACACGAACTTAGGCATTAAAGAAGATGAAGCTCCTGTAAAACAAACAAAGAGCTTTGGTTTACTTTCTCGTAATGGAAATAGTAAATCTAATGATACTAAAAATGAACCTCTTGATCGTGTTCGTGGCTACGTTACATCATTACGTAAAGCAAGAAAGCAAATAACAAATGGTTGAAACACTTACCCCTACTATGGACTATCCTATAGCTGGACAAGGTATGACTGCTGAACTAGGTAGCAGACCTTGGCAGAACCCACCACAGTATGCCTCTGTAGAAGAAGCACTTGAGTGGTATATACCTAGACTTGTATCTGATGAGATGTATGAGGGTATAGTAGACACTATGGAACTTGGTGTACCTCTTACCACTATGGCTGATACTCTGCAAACAGGCGGTGTCATGCAGGGTTTACACACAATTGATGTAGGTATGTTGGCTATTCCTGTAATTATTGAAATGCTTGCATATATTGCAGAAGATGCAGGAATAGAGTATACTATGGGTACGGATAAACGTATTGACGATGACAAGATTAGTGACGTTAAGATTGCACTAGCTATGAAGAAGATGCGTGAAAAGCTACCAGAGGCTATAGATGAACGTGAAGAAGAGCCAGAGGTAATGGAAGATACACCAGTAGAACCTGCACCTAGTGGGCTTATGGCAAGGAGAGTGTAATGGCATTTAATTTACAAGGCTTTGGTGCTGGGTTTGCTAGTACTATGGCAAGCACACTAACAGAACAACGTCAACGTCAAGAAAGACTACAGGACGAAGCAACTAGTATTGCTACTAGGCTTAGACTGCAAAAAAAAGCTGAACGAGATGAAAAGAAACTATTGGCAGAAGAGCAAGCTAAGTTTCTTGCTACATTAGGTTGGAAAGAAAATGAAATTGCACATGCTATGAAGGGTGGTCCTTCTAGTGTAAAGTTATACGAAACTATAGGAACTACTGCTTTTCAAAATGGTGTTGACCCAAATAGTTTACTTTCTATAAGTGAATCTCCAGAACAAGCAATCAGTGTATTGGGTGAAGCAGGTGATAGCACTTCGGGAACAAATACTTTAAATAATTATTCATGGAATAAAGATGCAGTAAAGGCGTTGTACGGTGAACCAGATAGCAATGAAGTATCTTTAGATATGCAGCTTGCTTCTAATGCAAAGAAACAATCAAAACTTCTTTTTGGTACACAAACAAAAGACACGCAAGCACAATTAACTTTACTACAAGAAAAAGAAAAGTTTCTACTAAAACAACATGCTAAGTTGGCTGCAGCAAAAAGAGAAGATAACCCTGATACAAAAGTTACTGTAACACAACACAATACACTTGAAACTCTTATATCTAAAAACCATGCTTTAACAACTAAAAATGTAGGTCTTGGAATTGATGCAGAGACTAAACTAGAAATAGCATTTGAGGGTAATGAGGGTAAAGGTTACTCTGCTTTAATGGAAAGTGTTGTTAAAATGGAAAATAGTATTGGTACACATGGTGATGATTGGGTTAACATTAGATTAAAACAAGAAAGGTCTAGTGTTGAATCTGGTTTAAGAACACATGCGTATAAAGTACAAAGAGAAAAACCTAACGATATAAAAAGATATGAAACAGGCGAACAATTAGAGGCAGCAATTAAAGCTGGACAGCTAAACAGGGGTGATCCTGTTTTTGTTAGTAATAAATTTTTTGTATATACAGGAGTAGGCCAACTAATACCTGAGTCGTTTGGTCAAAAAGTAGTTCCATTGTTGCAAGTTTATTTAGGAGAAACTGATTAGTGAGTAGTGATGTAGTATCTGGGTGGGGTTCTTCGTTTATATCAAGTGTTGTACAAGAAGAAAATACTAGTAAACCTGTACCCATAGATAACAATGTTAGTAGTCAAAATACGTCCAGCATTTCCTCTGGGTGGGGTTCTTCGTTTATATCAACAGAACCTACTACAACTGCACCACAACAACCTGTGCTTCCAGAAGAAGATACTACAGTAACATCAGATAATATTTCTATGCTACCTAGTGTAGATACGGACACAAGATCAACAGAAGAATACATAGCTGCAACTGAAGCCACAGATAGCTTTGATCCTTCTTTTCGTTCTGGTTTTGATAGAACACGTGCAGCTATAGAAAGAAGCTATAGTGCAGAAAGTACACCGTGGTTTGGAATGGGAAGTGAAGAACTTGCGGAGTGGGGTGAAACTGTTTCCGAAGCAATAACTGAAGTGGATGAAAAAGGTAATAGTAAATTAACCCCCATTCGTGGAGTAACAATAGAAGATAAACTTGTGGCTGAGATGGCAGAACGTGCGCCGGGACTCCTTAATCATTTAGTTTCTGCACTAGACGTAGGTGGTTCATTTGCACTAGACACATTTGAAAGTGTGTTAGAAAATTTAGCAGATGAAACTACTACACAATTTTTACCCTTTGGAGATTTGATTAAAGATAAAGCATACAAAATAGTAGAGCAGGGAGCAAATGAATTAAGGGGTGTTTCTGGTATAGATAGCCCTGCACCCATTGCGGATTTAGTGGGTGAAGCTGCTATGGGATCATTAGATTTTATAGAAACTTTACCTGCACTTGGAATGGTTTCTACATTAATGTCTGTTAGAAATTTAGCACCTAAAGTACAAGCAGCGCAAGGTGTAAAGGCTAACAAAAGGAAAGCAGAATTATTAAAGCAAGCAATACGTGATAATGTTGCAGGTGGTGAAATGGCTACTCGTGAAGCCAAGAACAATGCTAACATACTTGCAAAACAAATTGCTGAAGAAAATAAAGAAATTAGAGATGAGTTAATTTTAGAATACGAAGCACGTAGTAACAGTAAAATATCTAGAGAAGTAAATGGTCATCTAGTAATAGACATGGATTTAGCAAAAGAATCTGCTGCTGAAAATTTACGTGAACCTATTAAAGCTGTAGTAGATGATGGTGATGTAGACATAGTAGAAGACCCTTTAGCTAGACTTATAGGCGTTGAAGAGGGATTACTTTCTCCCGTTATAAACCCACGAAAACTAGATGCTTTAACGGCTGTTGTAGCAGACTACAAAGCTAAGATGAAAGAAGCTGGTAGAGTAGATGTATTTTCTGTTAAAGGTAAACCCCCCATACGGGCTATACTTGAAGCAACTGTAATGAAAGACTTAGATGCTACATCAGAATTAATAGACACTTTAAATAAATATAACTTAAATTTAGAAGAATTTATTTTAGGTAGTGTTGGTTCTTTTAGTGAAGCTGGTAAAGTTTTAAATGTTGCAAGTCAACTCAAAAGAGTTAAACCTGCTGGAGATATGGCAGAAGCTAGAAAGAAAAAAATATTAGAGACAGAAGCAAATATTGCAAATGCTTCGCAACGTTTAGAAAATGTACGTAGGGGTGCTTTAGTTAGTCAAGTAGCTACAGCTATGCGTAACCTTGAATCTGGCGGCATTCGTATGGGTTTAGAATCTTTAATGAATGTTATAGATGCTGTAACAAAATCTTTTAATACTCCTATTACCCTTGGTAAAGATGCTACTGGTGGCATTGTTGGAGCTAGTAAAACTTTATTTTCTAGAGAGACATGGAAAGATAGTTTCGGATCATATACACATGCGTTCAGCAGACCTGATGTAGCAGAAGGCTACATGAAGTTACTACTAGATAACCCACAGTTTGCTAGTCAATACAGTAAAATGTATGATAACTTAAACGAAATACAAAAGGCTACAGGTAGAGGTGAAGGGGGTGTTAAAGATAAAATACTATCTCCTCTAGAAGACACAGTAGAAATGATGAACTTTGCTAACCGTTGGCAAGAAAATCTTGTACGTAATTCTGTTGCACTCAATGAAATAGAAAGACTTGTAAAACAAGAGTACGGTATAGATTTAATAGATGCCATACAAGAAGGTAAGCTACCTGATCTTATGAAAGATGCCACAACGGTTAGACCAAAAAATGCACGATCTTTTTCTGCCATAGTTGCAGATGCTACGGACAAAGCATTACGAGTTACGTATGCTAGTCAGCCAGAAAATGATATGTTTGCTGCTCTGACTAACTTTATGACATCTAAAAAATTATTTGGTGTTATACCTTTAACTACTATAAATTCATTTCCAAGGTTCATGTTTAGTAGTATGGAATTTATGGCGCAGTCTACGTTTGGTATAGCTAGCCCTAATAGGGGATTTGAAACAATGCGGAAGTTGATAGGTTTATCAAAAGAACCACTGACCCCTAAACAACACGTTATTGTACAAAGAAACTTGGTAGGCTTGGCAGCTATAGGCGCAGCTTATCTATATCGTAGTAGTGAAAATGCTCCCGAAAGATTTGAAGATGTACGTATTTTAGGTAAAGACAGTGACACTACAACACAGTTCCCACTGCGACAAATTTTGTGGATAGGGGAAGCACTAAAAAGTATGAAAGAAGGCACATTTGATATGTGGTTTGATTGGAAGGTTGCTTCTGAAACATTTATAGGAAGTGCCTTTAGGACAGGTACAGGCAATATAATTATTGAAGAAGTAGCATCTATAGTAGATGGTTTGGATATATCTGCAGGTACTAAGGGTGCAGAAATTGCAGGTGAAGCTCTGAGTGGTTACTTGTCAGGATACTTTAACTTCTTTTCACAGTTACCTGCCTTTCAACGTGGTGTGCCAACAGACCTAGAGGGTACAAGTACCTATAGACCTAACGTATATTTACAAGACCCTCAACCTGCAGCAAAAACCCCACAAGAAGCATTTATGCGTGAAATATCACGTGGGTTTACACGTACAGGTATTGGCAGATCAGCTGCAGAAGAACGTGGTATGCAAACTAAAGTAACAGTGTTTCCCCAAGACGCAATTAGACCTGATGCTAGTTGGAAAACTTTGTTGGGTATTAGTTTAAAGGATCAAGACACAGAAGACGCAGAGTTTGTGACTAGTCTTGGCATTCCTAAATGGAAGATTGGTAGTAACTCAGATATAGACGCAGTAAAAATGTATGAGAACGAAAAGATTTCAAAGTTTATTCCTCGTATGGTAGAACTGTTAAGGTATAGGCAAGATAAACTAAGAAATAAATACTACTCACAACCTGCTGCTGTACGGGAAAAAATAACAGAAGAACAATACGTATTACGTAGCAGTAGAAATTTATTTGAAAGCTCTCTCAGTAACTTTAAAAGTTATTTAAGGTCTGTTTCTCCTGCCGTAGCCGATAGGTATTCTTTAGCTAGTTCTAATTATAGTAAAGTACCTAAGAAGTTTAGGAGTGAGGCATACATTAAGTTTGTGGAAATGGATACAGCAGACAAACCTGCAGGTAAAGAACCCGATATAACGGTAGCAAAAGATTTAGAAACTCTGACTATACTAGCTAAAGAGTTACAAAAGATTAGTAGAAACATAGTTACATTTAAATAAATAAGGGGGCAATTAAGCCCCCATTTTTTTGTCTATCGTTTGTCTCCACTTCCACCAATAGTACCTGCATTCTTTCTGGCACTTAACTTGGCTTGGTTCTGACCTGCTATCATACCTAGTGTGAGGTTGAGGTCAGTGGCTAGTGCTGCACAGTACCATAGTACATCCCCTATCTCACTGGCAATCTGCTCTCGCCAATCATCAGGACGTTTATCTGGGCCATCACGTATGAGCTTCTTAACTTTGTTAGCTACCTCACCTGCTTCCCCTGCCAATCCAAGTGCAGGGTATATTATTTTGTGCTGATCAGGATAGATAGCTGTACTTGATGCATTCCTTTGATACGAATTAAAGTCAGACATGCTGTACTTCTCCTTTAGAAACTGCTCTGCCTCTGCCTGTAGTTCGTTCATACTCCTTAATCCTTTTTAGTTGATCGTGATAGGCTTTATTAAACCCACGTTCCCACTCACGATGTTGCATCGTATGGATGCTGAATGGGCTAGACAACTTGTGTCCACTCTTAAAGGCACTGTAGCCCATTTGAAACTGCACACGTAATGGTGCATCGTACTTACCCAAGCCACGTTCTTTTCTGTTAAGTTTCTTTGGCATAGTAAATCTCCTTATGCTACGTTGATTAGCTCTGCTTCTGTGTAAGGTATATGATAGAACTTCTCACCCTTTAGGATGTTACGTCCACGTGCTTCACGTAATCTTTCTTTAGTCAGGCTAGTATCTTTGATACGCCACACTTGCTTCAGGTCTTTACGAAACACGTAGAAGTTAAGCACTCCCTTCTCACCCTCATACTTTTCAAGTAGCCGTCCCTTACGTTCTGGTATACGTATCTCTGCCCAATGTGTAGGCCAATCCCCTGACCATGCAACTTTTACTTCTGCTTCGTTAAAGTATGTATAGTCTTTCTTAGTTGATACTACATCTACAAAGTAGTTTTCTTCTGTGTCTGTAATCTCGTGACCTACACTTTGCAGATATTGTACAAGGGTTGTTTTTGCAGGTGCATCATATGCATCGTACAATGCTCGACTAAATTGTTTACGTGTTCCCATTATCTTTCTCCTTTTCTATTAGTTTTTTTAGTTCTGTATAACCACCTATGTAGTTACCCTCTGTATCCCATATCTGTGGGACTGTATTTATGTTTGCCCTTTTAAATAAATCAAGTAGCCATTTAGAGTCGTTGAGAGAGTAATAAGTAGCTGACCCATTACCCTCTCGTATTAACCCCATAGCCTTAGAGCAGTGTGTGCAATCTGCCCGTCCAACCAGTATGTATTGCCTTCTCATGTCAAGTCTACTATTTCACACACGTCACCAGAGCAAGCTATAGTTTGCATTGCAACAGTGTTATCGTCTTTCTCGTACTCAGACAGCCCAGCCCAATTAATTTCGTTGGGCATAACAGATAGTAACATATCGTAGTCATTCTTGCCAACCTCTTGATAGGGTGCTTGTTGATAAGTATGTTCATTGTATGGTAAAAATGACACACCTGACATCTCATCGAAATGTTTGTACACAAATGCACCCACCTCAAACCATTCATCCTTACGTACATTGCAGGTAATGCTTGGCTTATGCTCACACCAATGACGTTGATACATAAGCCATGTCTCTAGCTGACTGATTGCTGACAAGTCAGATGTTACTATAGCCTTACGAGGTGACTTAACAGGGAAGCTGAACACTGTAGTGGCATCAGGCTTCATAACGTCTGGCTCATTAGGTATACCTTGGTCAATCATAAACTGTGTTAAAGGGTCTTTATTATCACCACGCACAGTACGGATATAGTAGGGGCTATGGCGAGGGTGTATCCCACTTGAACTGTCAACAAGTTGTGAAACCGTACCACTTGGCTTAACACAGCTAATAGCTGTAGCAACTGGTATACCAAGACGTTCTGCCCACTCAGCATTTGTTTCTACAGCAATCCCACGTAGGTGTTCAAGTGTTTTATCCAATCCTTTATTGGCTGTAGTCATCAAGGGGTTGTCCATTATCCCTGTGAGAGACACACCGAGCAATCGTTCTTCTTCTGTATTTCGTTGCCACATCTTTCGCAGATATGGGAACTTTGTGTACGTGCTTTGGATCGTCCCAAGTATTGTGGCGAGTCGGACTTTTCTAGCAAGTTCTTCCAACGAGTCTGTGGCTCGTACCACAACTTCCGTAAGATTGCAGAACTGGTTCGGCCTAAGTATGATTTCACTGCATGGATTAGTTCCAAACTCCCATTCAGGATCACGCCTACCATACTTTGCAGCTTGCTTCTTGCTTGCCTCACGATTGAATATACCACGTTCACCACTCCCACTTTCTACTAATGACATCCATTCACGCATGAAGGATACTGCATCTGGTTTCTCTGTATAACTAACACTGTTGTTAGCCAATGCTCGTTGTGGTTCATTCTCCCACCACTGACCTGACTTAGCATGACGCATACGGTCATCACTCAGGTTACTCAATGAGATCATAGCTGACCTACGTACACCACCTACGACAACTACTTCACCGATCTTACACATAATGTCGTGACATTCAATGCTAGATAACTTACGCCCTTGTGCATCTTTAAATATCCGTACCACAAAGTTAAACAAATCCACCAGAGGTGCAGGTCCACTTGCCCTACCACCAAATGTTTTTAGTTTAGCTCCTGCAGGACGTACACGTGAAACATCCCACTGTGGTATCTCACCTGCCCAAAGAAGAGCCATCACTTGTCTGAGAGATTTAGCCCAACCTTCTTTGCTATCCTTCACAACGACTGTGGTATCACTGTCGAACAACTCAGGGACTTCGGGAAGTTTACTGATGAACTGCCTCTCAACACTGAAGCCAACACCAGTACCACACAAGAGGATGAACATAGCCTCGTCGAAGGACTTAGGGTCATCTATGGGTAGGTAGCTGCAGTTGTACATGCAGGTGTTATCCCTGTCTGCTGCTGGACCTGCTGTCATCATGGACCGCATACTTGGCATAACTTGCAGACTAAGAATGCTTTCTTCAACATCCTTAGTTGTGAACTCATCTATGTTAGGCCTAACTATATTACTTATATAACGTGATACAGTCTCAGCCCAACTTTCTCTACGTCCTTCTTCATCAAGCCATCGTGCATATCGTGACTTGTGTATAAAGGATTGATAATCAGTAGATAGGTAGTTTTGTGTCATAATTATTCTCCTAATACTTTAATTGTTTTTATACTCATTCCATCTACATCGTAGATAAATTCCTGTAGTGCTTCCTTGATTTCTTCATCAACAAAACCGTCTACAGGAATAGGATATTCATCTTCGTCTAGTTCCAGTGTAAGATATACCTTAACCACCATCACCAGACTCTTCCACAATCAACTGGTTCAGATACCACTGTGCTTTCTGCAAGTCCTCTATACCATTCTTATATCTGTATCGCCACAGGTACTTCATAATGTTACCCTGTAGGTAGTACTGATAACCTTCCTCTCCTGTTGCTGCACGAATAGCATCAATGCATTCTATACCTGCATAGTTATAATGTTCAGGTGAGTTTACCACATCTGTGTCTTGCATACGTGTCTCCTTATTTAAAGCTAAGTTCTATTACATTACTATTTTCATTACGCCTTACCTTTGGCACGTTCTCATTACTTTCTTTTAGCACATCTTCTACATACTTGTAAAGTGTTTCTCGTACATTCTCATCACTTTCCATTGCAGGTACAGATGCACACACCATCTGTATTAGGCGCATCAAGTTTATGTAGTCATCATCATCCAGAAAGTTTTCATCTGTGGTTGTGCTACCAACCATCAACTCTCCTGTCCACTTACCTTGCTCGTCTAGAAATGGACTGATGCGTATAATGAAATCATTAGGATCAAAGTCAAGTAGTATTTTCTCATCTGCCACATTTAATTCCTCTTCACTTTTTTGTATGGGAAATGTATCAGGTCAGGATGCGTATCCTTGCCGTTCTCATTAAGCCATTCTTCTGGGATGATCCTGTCATAGAACGGAATCTTGTTTCTCTCACACCACTGACCATAGGTAGTCTTAGCACCCTTACTCAGCTTACGTCTACTACTCTCAAACACAAACCTAATGTCTAGCTTTGGATGCTGTTTCTTAATAGCCGCATGTTTACGTCTGTCATCTGATGTAAACCTGCCTTTAGTTTCTATTATGATCCCATTAGGTAATACAAAGTCGGGTGTATAGGTGCGGTACATGAGGTCTTCCCATTCGATCTTGATGGCTTCGTACTTAACTTTTACGCCATGCTCTACCAAATAGTCTTTGACTTTTATCTCAAGCCCACTCCTATACCCATACTTTAAAGCAGCAGCAAATTGCTTGCCGTTCATTAGAACCTGAACCAATCAAGTGTAGGAAAACTGGTTGCAGACGGATACCCAAGAGACTTTAGTTCCTCTCTTATAGCTGCGTCTGCATCCTTACGTGTCTGCATTGCATCTCGTAGTCCTGCATACTTAGCTTCATGTAATGCTTTCTTACGTACACGTACCTCTCTTTCCATACCTTCGATCTGCTCCTGCATTTCTTTTATTTCATCATCACCTAGCATTGTTACTCCTTTCAATCTATGTAACCCACGATGGGTTTGTTCTTAGCCTGTGATACCCTAGAAGGTGACTCTTTAAGTGTAGGGTAACATTCAAATCTGTAGTCACAGAACTTGCAGTTACCATTCAACACTCTATTGCCAGTTGTTTTGCCCCTAAACGTTTCGGGTACAGGGTCAAAGCACCTTGCAAACTCGTTACTATCTACGGTAGCCACCGTATCATTTAACTTAGTAAGTTCTTCGTCCATGTCAAGACCGTCAGCAGCAATATATTTTATATTACCATTGGCCTTGTTCACTACCCACCAACCACCTGCTTTCTTACCAGATGCTTTAGCATAACCAGCCAGTTGACCCACATAACCAAAGGGGTCACTGGCTTTTAACGTTTGGTAGGACTCGAACTTGTTTCGATATGACCAATCACTAGCAGACTTAACGTCATCAACAGCACCGTTAATAACAAGATCGTATGATCCTTTTACTGTGGTATTGTCTAACTCTAGTTCTACGTAGTTGTCCTCATCCTCGTAGTGTACTCCTGCTTCTGTGATGATACCCTTGAACGCAGCCTCTACGATATCACCTAGCAGCATGTTCATAACGAATGTTGTTGGTTTGGGCAACGCCTTCTCTGGTTTATTCTTTTCAAACCAAAGCTGACAAGTTGGCCTACCTATGTTTGACATACGTAGACGAAACTTATCACGCCTATTGCCCCCACCAAACTGGCGTCTTACAGCATCCATTACATCTTTACCAATCTGTTCTATTGTCTCTTCAGACATTGTTGATTTACCAGATGTAGCATCCTCAAGATACTGATTAATCGCCAGTTCAGCAGGGTGGTTCATTATACGAAGTCCTCTTCGTTAATATCCACAAAGGCTTCTACTGTATCCGTATCCACCTCTTCGTTCTTGTGCATATTCTCGTTCCACGAGTTGAGAATGTACGTATTGTAGTTCTCAATCCATGCAACGAAGTTACCAAACACTTCCTGTGCATCGTTGTCCATCTCTAGTGTAGTGTTCAAGTCCAATTCTGTAACAGGAATATAGAAGCTGTTACCATTAGGTAGTGGTACTTCACTAGATGTTAGTGTGACACTGTGCTGTGGTGGTAGTCTGCGCATCTTATTAAGATCAGCAAACACCTTGCCTACAATCTTGAAAGCATCACGGTTGTCAATCTCCCACACGAATGCTGTAGGCTCTACATCAACAGAGTTACCCTCTGCGTCTGTAGCATTGATCAGTTCTACTGTACCAAACAATGCACGAACACGTTTGATAGAACGGATCAAGTCCTTCATGTTATCGGGTAATGCAGCCCAATCTTTGATGAACCCTGCAGGTTTACCACAGTTAAACCCACCGTCATTATCCTTCATGTCACCATTGAGGTCATTGACCATAACAGTTTTGATGTAACGATTAGGGGTGTGGTCTGTACCCTTAACGAACTTCTTGTGCATGAACCGTTGCAGGAATGGACGGATACGTACACTCTCTGCGTAGTATGTGTCACCGTCAGGTACTTCTAGTTTGTATGTGCCACCTGACACAACCTCTAGCTTTACCTTCTTGCCACCCATATCCTGTTCACCCATGATAGGTGAGTGATTGATACGCAAACGTGCAAGTGTACTTGACTTGCTACCTTGCTGTGCTGCATCTGCGCCCATGCCCATTACTTGAGCCATTGCGTTGTAGTTACTAGTGTCTATTGTTGTTACTTGAGTCATGTGTAAGTCTCCTTTTGTTTTCACGAATCGTAGTTATATCATGCCACATCTTTTGTGTCAAGCCAATTCGGACCAATCTTTGCCTCTAATAATAGAGGTATATTAAAGTCTATGTCCCACTTGCGATTGACTATGGCGATCAGCTTATCATTAGCTGCTCGTATTACTTTTAGTACTGTCTCCTTTTCTCTTGGATGTACATCAATTACTATTGAATCATGTACTGTGTTTACTACACAACTGTGTAGCCTGTTTGCTGTTAGTAACTTATCTATGTATATCAGAGATATAGGTACTATGTCAGCCGTTGCGAATGATTGCACAGGATAATTTTTTATCTGTGTGAAATATGTCACACCACCATAACGTCTACGTTGTACGTCAGGGAATGCGAACTCACGTCCAGAGGGTGTAGTTATCTTGCCTGTGTTTAATGCCTCTTTAGCTAACCGTTTGTGCCAAGCGGCAATACCAGAATACTTTGTCGTAAACTGTTGATAATATGCCGCCTCTGCTTGCGACCTACCAAAACCACTAGCACCATACAGAGGTGCAAAGGTATGTGCCTTGGCTTCTTGACGTGACATGGGTTGACCTGCATCACTGATAACCTGTGCGGTGTAACTGTGTACGTCAAAGCCCGTAGTAACCTCGTCAATGGCAGTCATGTCCTGTGACAAGAATGCAGCCACACGAAACTCAAGTTGAGCAAAGTCAGCTTCCATTATCTGACCACCTTCCCATCGTGATACAAACACTTTCTTCACAGGGAATGTACCACCACGTGGCATGTTCTGCATGTTGGGGTCTGCACCAGACAAACGACCTGTGCCAGTACGATGCTGCAACAAACGTACATGCAACTTACCGTCACTCTTTACGTGTGTGGCAATGCCCTCTACGAAGCTGCTAAGATACGTATCTACGGCAGACAGTCTACGTACATTACGTAGGAACAACTCTGCTTCCTTCATGTTCTTGGAACGTGCAATGCCCTCAAGAAACATAAGGTTTTCTTTGCCTGTGCCAAAGCCATTAGCACTTACCCACTTAGATGTAGGTGCAATAAACTTTAGACCTGCAATGGTAGTAGAATCACGATACATGTAGCCAGAGGCATCACATGTGTTACACTTGTTTGTTCTGGCAAAGGGTGAACCATCTTTCTTGGTCTTTCTAATCTGTCCTGTGCCATAGCAGTCAGGACACTGGTATGCCTTTTGCTTGTACAGACGTTGGCTATGTGCATTGACTGTGCCACGGTAGTCAGAGTCAGACATACGTTCATCGAATAGGTCTGCCCACACCTTCTTGTCATGGGGTTTACGGCTGTAGATAACCCAAGACAATTGCTCTGGACTGTTGAGGTTGATCGGTCTGTCACCCATGATGTCGGCAACCTGTTCCTCAAGTGCAATGAGAAGCATGTTACGTTCTTGCTCAAACTCATCACGTACTTCCATCAGTGCATCCATATCTACCTGAAACCCACGTTGGTATATACATGCAAGGTGCAATGCAAGTTGATTAGTCAGCTTGATAGTTGGGATGATTGTAGGGCAAGCAGCATACTGACCGCCCAGATTATGGTACAACTGTTGAGTTGCATGTAGGTCAGCAGACAGGTACTCTGACAACTCCGCATGATCCATGTCACGTACAGATTTGCCAGACTTGAGCCATGCCTTGAGAGTGTCCTGCTTCTTTGTGTCAAGGTCATACCGTTCAGCACAAGCCTCAAGGGATAGTGGTTCTTTCTGCCCACGTTGCAGTATATACTCACCAAGCATGGTGTCAAAGATTTCACCGTCATAGGTAAAGCCTGACTCCCATAGCCACAGTAAGTCATGCGGTGCATTGTGTGCTATAAGTAAATGGGCAGCATCTAGTTTATCTTGTACTATACGCCGCCCATCTTTGGTGGGTTGTTGCTCTGCGTGATCGAATGTTACAATAGTTTCGTTACCGTGATCATCCAGCATACCCACCATAACTAATGTATTGGTTGGTTCAAACGGATCAAGGTGTAGCTTGCCGTTACGTTTTGTTACTGTGTTTTCTACGTCGAGGGTCAGTATCATGTTGTCTCCTAGTCTAGTTCGTCTAGTATTTCTACCTCTTTTCCATAAACGTTGTCAAGAGAATTGTGAAAGTCTCTGTCTTCTGCGAAGTTTTGTATCGCATTTACAACATCATCAACAGATAGTTTGTGTTTCTTTATAGCATTAGTTATACGAGTAACATCAATTGCACTTGGCAATTCAAACTCTTCAAGCTCTTCTGTTATGTAGCTTTTAACTTCTAGTACTTTATCTTTCCATTCTTTAATTGACATTAGCTTTTCTCCTTTGCTCGTTGTCTTTCCTGTTCAGACATCGGTCTTATATAAGATAGTACCTTGCCTGTGTTCCACCTAGCTGCTTCCTTCTCAGCCTCATCACGTGAGTCAAACATCCACACATCTGTAGAGTATGTCCACGGGTTTTCTTTTCTTACTAAGGTGTACTCACCTTTTTCTATTTCAATCTCTACTACGTAAGGCATTATTCATTCTCCTTTTCTAGACCTGCCCTAACCAAAGCCACAAAGCCCACATTAAATATAGCCGCAAAGGTTTCTGGATCACACTCTACTTGAAGAGTAGCAGAACCATCTTCATGTTCTTCTATCTCTATTATTTTTACTTTACTCATCTTCATTCTCCTTTAGTCATAGGCTTAGTACTCCCCAGTTGTATCAGTTATGCTTATCAGGTCAGCTATGCTACCAAGCACTTCATGTTGGCAGTGGTATTCCCTTATTTCCTTGTCTGTTTTCATGCGCTCCGCAAAATCCTCAGCTTTTTCAAAGGAATTAAATGTACCCAGTTCGTACCACCTGTTGTAAGTTACTGTATATTCACTCATCGTTCACTCTCCCTTTAGCTAGTGCCGTCCATGACACAGGGAATAGTTCGTGCATCTTTAAGCTGATCTTAGCTGCTACGTACTGTGTCTCTTCTTGAGTGTCACTGGCACAACGCAGTAGACACATATCAGAGAATGCATCCAATGACCCTGACCAGTACCATTCGGTCATGGTGTTTTGTGGTAATACCATACGTGCTTGTTCGGGGCATACACCCGCATCTAATAAGGATTGATACAACTCGCCTTGTAGTTTTTGATAGTGCGTTTGTGTCTCACCTACTAAGAAGTTAGGGTTACGTTTATCAGGCATATTGTATAGCTCTACTATACCATCGCTGCCTTGTTTCTTATCATCAGCCCTGCCACGCCAAACATCAGGCTCATAGAACTCAGGCTCTTCATCCACATACCTACGGCTAATCTCATTCCATCTAAGAAACTTATGCTTGACTAGCTGTCGGGCTACAAAGATAGGTGCTTTGACATGGAAGGATGCAAAACAGTGACCAAATGGTGACATATGTTTGTGCTTTGATAGGTATTGAATCAGCTTGGTATCAGGGTCACTTAGTATCTTTTTTTGAGGATGTTTGGCAGTGTGACGCCAATCAAGATAAGCCCACTTACTTTCTTTACCAAAGCTAACCCTAGCTGCATTCACTACTGACAGGTCACTACCCATGTGGTCTACGTATGTTGCTTTAATCATACTACGTACCTCGCAATCTTGTACTCTAGGTCTGTATGTACAATGCCATGCCATCCAGACAGTTTGTTCTTTACCACATTGATGTGGCGTTGATTGTCTTCTTCCTCTTGTCCCTCTACTGTAGGGTTCTTAGAGATCATCAGCATCAGGTCAGCTTCTGCTGCCTTACCTGTTCGTGATCCTTCCATCATGGCTTGGTTGAGTACAACCTTGCCCTCTGCCTCTGCTGATAGCTGAGACATGTAGAACACTGCACACTCTTGTTGCTTGGCAATCTGCCTAGCATGTACAGCATTAGCCTTGAGTGCTTCGTCAGGACGTGAGAAGCCAGCAGTACGGGCAAACTTGTCGCCCATGTCAAGGATCACAATGTCAGGCTTGTATGACTTGCATACAGACTCAACCCAGTTCATGTCACGACTAGTCGCATCCTTGAACATGATCTTGTCACGGATACGGTTGAAGATAGACAGTGCCTCTTGCTTGTGTTTCACAATCTCGAACTTGTCCATGCCAGTAGCTGCCGTGATGTAACGGTGGGCAACACGGTGGTATCCCTCTTCGTTACATAACACAATAACACGTGCGCCTTGCCATGCAAATCCATTCGGACCTGCTACTAGTGAGGCATGGAAGGATGTCTTGCCAGTGTTAGGTCTAGCACCTACCTCAATCAAGTGTCCTGCATTGATGCCCTCTACCTTACGTGTAAGGGTAGGGATGTTGAACGTCCACTGTGACTCAAGGTCAGTCATGGCAAGGATGGTATCAAGGTTGATGTCTTCCCAATCAATACGAAGATTAGGTGTGAAGTCATCACCATACTGCTCAAGCATATCACGCAATGGCTCAAGGCTAGACTTGCTACCATTCACATAGTCAAAGCCAAGGTTAGCAATGTCCTCACCAATGACCTGTTGGAACAGCTTGGATAGTACCTCTTGTGCTATGTCACTGCCCATAGGCTGCTCCTTCTGTACCTGTTGGAACAGATGGCTGTATGCTTGCTTCTGTGCGGTGGTGAGGGTTGGGTTGTTAGCCATGAACAACGCCTCAATCTCCGCAGGTGTTATAGTACGTTCATAACGATCCATAGCAGTGTCGATAGACTGCTTGATCTTACGTACATCTTTGCTGAATAGCCTGTCGGGACAACGTGCGCCACGATGCTCATCATAGAACTCTTTGTCCATGAGGCTACGTATTAATGATAATTCCATGTGTCAGTCTCCTAGTGTTGTAAGGTTATCAAAGTCGGTAGGGTTTCTGTATTTCAAATCGTCAGTCAAGTACAGTATCTTTACTGTCTTAACGTGTTGTCGTAAGTCTCTTGCAAATTGCAGTGTCTTGGGCAGTGCATCGGGGTCTAATGCAATTATTGCTGTTGAGAACTGCGACAAGTACCTCTTGTGTCCACTGGACAATGATGTACCCAACACTGCAACCCCGACATATACACCACCATCACCTACAATAGCAGCACTTACGCAGTCCTCAACAACTACAGCCGTTTTACCACACCCATGAGCATATGGCAAGTGACTTTTTCCATATCTCTTCCACTTAGGTATACGTTTACCTAGTGATCGGCCTGTGGCATCGACCATAACATTGTTGTGTACAACAGGGAACACCACACGATGTTCCTTAACGTCATACAACAACCCTAAATCTTGTGGGTCTATAACCCAATCATCACAGAAAGGTTTGATCTTCTTGTTATCACGCACAAACCAATCAGGCTTTGAGAAAGTTGCAGTGTGTGTCTCTTCTGCAACACTACCCAAAGACTTGCGAATGTCATCTGCACTTAGGGTAGTACGTGTACCACCTGATGCAGTGCAACTCGCCTTGTAACAATTCCATATGATAGAACCCATGTTGTTTGTAACAGTAAAAGTATTCTTAGTATTACATACAGGACATGTCATACGTTTAGTCTCACCATTAACAAGTGATAAGTCACTTATAATATCTTTTATATTCATAGTATATCACTTTCTATGTTGTTCGTTCCACTCAAGGATACACTTATGTTTCTCTGTGTCAAGGCATTATTTGCACTTGCATACGAATGCTTTAGATAAGGCTTAACAGATGAGATATGATTGTGTCCTGTCACCGACATGATCTGGTTGATTGGTACACCTTCCTTGTCCATCTGTGTTACTCCTGTCCTACGTAAGTCCATAAGCCGTAGCTCTTCGGGTAGTTTAGCTAGTCGCATAACCCTTCGCCCTACCTTGGACAATCTTTCCATAGCATATGGATTGTATGTACCGTCAACAGGACGTGGGTGTGGTGCTACGTAACACTGAAACCCAAAGTCTTTCTTCTGTTCCTTGAGCATGTGCAACAAGCCATCCGATATGGGTAGACTTACGTCAGCCCTACGTTTGCTTTGCTCTAGTTCAAGCACACTGCTATCAAAGTCTACGTTGTCCCACGTTAAGGTACGCATGTCACCCAGACGTTGACACCACTCGTATGCCATGTGAACAATCAAGCCCACATTCCTGTACTCAAAGTCACTGTATGCAACGTCAAGGAACTTGTTCACCTCACCGTGTGACCACACCACCTTCCGTTGTTCTGGTGACTTACGTTTGATGTTTGCCCAAGGATTGTATGTAGTATGCTGCATGTCAATGGCGTAGTTGTATACCCTACTGGCACATGTTGCCGCATGATTGGCAAAACTTATGCCACGTTTGACCCACTCTTCATATGCTTGCTTTGCAACCTTGGCGGTAACGTACTCATACTTACGCCACCCCATTGTCTGGTGTAGCACAGTGAGAAAGTACCTATAATCTACTTTAGTTGTATCACGTAAGGCATTGAAGTCATTGGACATATAGTAATAGTTAATCAGATCAGTCACCTTGCTGCTTGACTTTATTCGTACAACTTGTGCTTGTTCTTCACGATACGTATCAATCGCCTTGTTATGTTCACGTGCGATCTTGCGTACCTGTTTTAAGTCACATCCATATTCCTCACGTTTGACCACGCCCTCATCTACAAGGTTCTGTGGTGGGTTGAAACGGTAAGAGATGTCACCCGAAAATGACACTCGTTCTTGTACATATCGTGGTAGTGTTTTCATAATTTTGATAACCTCGCCATTTCCGTTTCTTCTGCGTGACAGTTAGCACAAAGTATAACACACTTACGCATTTCCTTTTTTATTGTTTTGATAGGGCATGTAGTCATTTGACTTACTGCCCCTCTTTTTGTTTTAGGGTCAACGTGGTGAAATTGTAAAGATGCATAGTGTTTTTTGTATCCACACATAGAACACCCATACTTTAATTTTACTCTACTGATAAACGCACGTCCTTTTAAGTGCCTCTTGAGGTTGGACTTAGTGCTATACCCAGACTCGTTGTATTTCACGCAGCTTCCAGTTCAATGAACTTACTGTCAGACACCCACTTGGATACCTCTTGCTCACGTGACCACATGCTGATAGCCTGTGTATCGTTGCCAGTGTTACGTAGGTTGAACCCATTACGTTCATCAGCATACGATGCGTAGTTGGTGAAGGCAGAATACAATGCCCACTTGTTGTGACCACGTTGTGATGCTTCATGCATATATAAGCTGTACATCTTTTCAGCCTTACGTTTGGATGTGATCATGCTCTCAAGCAATGAGCTTACATCTACGTACTTTAGGCTAGTCTCAGCCCACACCTGCATCTTGGCAGCTTGCTCATAGAAATCAGTACGTGCTTTGGTCAGTTCATAGATGAAACTTTCCATAGAAAAGTTAGATGTATTCTTCTTACGTACCTTGTCATAGTCACCACTGATCTGCCCATTGGTACAGAAGAAATCAATAGCACCAAAGTACACTTGGTTAGAGCATGACCCATCAATACCATGTAATGATATGATCCTGTTACCAATCTCTGTGCTATGTTTCTCTGTCTCAATGACAGTTTTCATGTTGGGTAGGGTGATGTCAAGCATAGCCCATGCACCGTCACGTGCAGTGCGCCAGTTCATACGAGCATCTGCTACCTCATGTGGGGTTAGTTCCTCAGTAACAGTGTCAAGGACACCACGATAGAAGTCACCGTGTGATGCACACTTGAAGCCTGTGCCTACGATACCAAGGTACTGACCTGTATCTGTATTGATGACGTACTTCTTGTCATGCATTTTAGTTTGTTCAAACTCTACACCAAAGTCAAGATGCTCTGGTACGTGGAATGTTGTTGTATCTAATGGCATTATTTATCTCCTTCTAACTGTGATCGTATGTCCTCAAGCAACTTCTTTAGCTTACTTGAGTTTGCCATGCGTGTATTGGGAAGTATTTCCTCACACATCTTTAGTATTCTTAGGTTTAGTTCTTTAGTTATACCGTCACTCATTTGTCATACTGTTCCTTTCATAATGTCTAAGGCAACTGTGCCATAGTTATACCACCCTGTCCACCCCTATACTAGTAACGATAAGCTATTTATAGAATAGGTGTGATCCAATTGTCACAGTATGTTCTAGTTCACTAGCCCAATAAGGACGTACATAATTTGCATGGTAGTGTGTGGCACCACCTGTCATGTCAGCAGCCTCACCACGTAGTACATCAGCAGCTACCATAGTAGCATAGGCTATAGCATACGCATCTTTAGGTCTGTCTGACTTACCGTCACAGTACCAACTGAACTGGCATGTACGTCCCTTACGATGCTGCATCACGACAGAACACACATCACTAGGGAATCGGTTGCTTTGTACACGGTTCATAACAACATGGGCTACGGCATACTGCCCTTCCATAGTGTCACTACGTGCTTCAAAGTATACGTTTAGTGCAAGGCACATTAGCATTGTCTCAAGCATAGCTTATCCTTTCGGTTTGGGTATAGGTAGACCTGACCAATCATCACATGGATCATCAGGCTGCATCGGCTTCGGCTTCGATTGGTCTGTGGACTTGGATAAAGATCCGTGTACCATCTCCGTCACTTTCACTGTCTGATAACAGGCGTACCTTGTCACCTGCATCTGCATATTGACCTAGCTTTTGTATGCTGATCATCTTATCGCCACGCCCTGACCGTCTAAAGAAGTGTACATTTACTTCTTCACCGTCAATGTATTCGCCTATGACTCTAAGTTTATTCCTGTTCTCAAAGAACTTGTCTGTGTATTCCATGCCAAAGTCTCCCAATAGAAACTGTTGTACAGTTTTGTTGGCATTGATCTCTGACTTGCTCAACATACGTTGAGTTAGTGTAATGTGTGCGTCTGGCATTGTGTACTCCTTTTACTGCACCGCCATAGGTGCTTCATGTATATAGCCGTAGTCACTGTATTCCTCTGCCTCATACTCTGCGACAGATACAAGTTCTACTTCTAACTCTGGGTGAATGTGCTTCGCCATCAGCACTGCCATGCTGCAAGCACTAGCCCATCCATCAATGGCAGGGAAAGTATCATCAAGTGTGATGGTACTCTCCTGTCCACCAATGTCTAGGATTATTTCATAGGCATTAATCGTCACTGTTGTAGTACCACGCACGATCATCATCAGGAAGCACAGAGGGTTTCCAATGCATGGCCCTGTCAGGCATATCTTCATCACGTTGTGGCTTGAACTCAAACAGTTGACGTAGTTCCCACGATTTCTCACGTAACTGACGTAACTCAGATAGCTGTATGTCAAGCTCCGCACCTGCCTCATCTAGCAGACTGTCTATGTGGTTGTACAAATCGCACAGTTGCTGCACTTCTTCACGTGTTAGTGAAGCATATATTGTTTTGTCTGTCATTGGTTTGTCTCCTTCAAGTGTTTCCATGCTACGTCTGTAACATTTTCTATTTGATAAATCAACT